>Ga0315284_10000202_pt1 | contig 83045 bp, 78 predicted proteins | sample YL17G09_16_MG_FD_203696 | JGI IMG/M metagenome (GOLD analysis project Ga0315284, IMG submission 203696) | Sediment microbial communities from Yellowstone Lake, YNP, Wyoming, USA - YL17G09_16 | ecosystem: Environmental > Aquatic > Freshwater > Lake > Sediment | place: USA: Wyoming | collected... | reverse complement strand
CGTGACTGCTGAAACCATTCAGCATTACATTGCCGCATCCAACAACGGATGGAATTTTTACACACAAAGGAAAGTCACTTCCTTTGATTAAAGGATACCTCGCCCTTTAGGGCGAGGAGGTTCATTTAAATTTTTTGTGGCATTACTAAAAGCCTTAACCATCTCCTCGTCAACATCAATCAGCAAGATTTTTTCCAGGCTCTGGAACTTAACGCATTTAATTGCTTTCACAATTACCTTTGCAGCCTCTAACTTATTCAAGCCACCTACCCCTGTGCCCATGCCTGGCATTGCAATGCTCTTAAAGCCTTCTTTGTCAGCAAGCTCCAGAGCAGCTTTTGTTGCGCAGAAAACCTTGTGAGCATCTGTTTTCTCAGCAGGGCTGTGCATCGTCGGAGCATGAATAATCTTGTGGCAGATTAAGTCGCCAGCAGATGTGAGAACAGCTTCGCCTACCTGCACAGGAGCCTGGGCTATTGCTTCGTCCTCAATAACCTGGCCTCCTACTTTCTTAATAACCCCAGCCACTCCTCCTCCCATGTAGCCAAAACTATTTGCAGGGTTAACAATGGCTTCTGCCTCGCAGGTGGTTATGCTTCCCTGCTTTACCTCGATTTTTGGTTGGCTGCTTTTCTTCATATAAGCTTAGGAAGGGCAGATGATTAAAAAATGTTTGCTTCAGGCTCTAAAAAAGCATAAAACTTATAAAAAACACTGATTATGTAGTTGAAAAAGGGGTGTATTTTTTTGGACGATGTTATTATTCCGCCAGTTCATTCTAGGGAAAAGCAGAAAAAGCTGGAAGAAGACTTTCTCAAGGCAGAGGAATTGCCTGCTTTTGAAGAGCACGAGATCATAGGCGCTAAGCAGCAGAAAGCAGAAACAAAATCAACTGCTGAAAAGGTGTGGCATGAGCAGCTTCCTTACGAAGCAGTTCATAAAATCATAAGAGCAACCTGCATTGTAGCCATGCTGGTGTGGTTTGTGCTCATCATCCTCTTAGGATTAGCTATTGGAACTGCCAACACCTTTATAGGATTATTACCCGTACTTTTAACCATCATAATAACCTACATCCTTGTTGACAAGTATCATCTGGAAAACGGGTTCCTCATGGTTTTTCCTTTCATACTCACAGGAATATTCTTTATCCTAGGGCAATCTAATAACCTGCCTGAAGGAATGGATTATGTCTTGCTGAGCAGCGTTAACATAATCTTTGGCTTGGTGTTTGACATAGTCATAATCGTGCATTACAGCCTTCTCAGGAGGCAGAGGAAAGTCAAGGTTAAGGAGGAGAAGAGGGAAGAGAAGGAAGAGGAGGCTGAGGAAGTAAGGAAAGAGGAGAAAACTATAATCATAAAGCTTGACACAGAAGAAGGCTTGAAAAGCTTTGTGAGCAGCATAGAGGACAAGTCCAAAGCCTTGAATGCCGTGATTGGCAGGGTTTATAGTATAAAGCATGGAGGAGCAGAGCCTCTTAGGAAGAAGATAAGGATTGACGCAGCGGATTATAATGAGATTAATGAGCTGAAAGCCCGGCCTCATGACAAGAGAAGAATACTTGCAATAGAGTTGCTTAGGAAGATAAAAGACAAGCTTGACGCCCTGGCAAAGCCTGAGAAAGAGGTGTTTACAAAGATTGAGATACAGCAATTAGTTAACCTGGAGCGGGATGCTAATGGCTTTGACAAGATAGTTGATGTTCTTATAAAAAACGACAAGGATCCTGTGAAGTCCTATTATGACGGTGCAGTCGAATTCTGCGACAACGCGCTTGACGAGCTGGTTGCTAATGAATTAGAAGCTATGAAGCAGAAGGCGGCTGAGCGCAAGCATAGAACAATAGAGCGCGCCAAGAAAGCAATAGAAGAAGCAAAGAAGAAGGAATAGATTAAAAAAATAAAAAAAGAATTCTAAAATAATTTATCTAATAAATTTGTGTTCTCAAACTCTCAAGGCTTGTACCTCATCGGCGTCCTTGGGAACGGAATAGCGTCCTTGATGTTGTCAAGCCCGCAAATCCAGGAAACTAATCTTTCCACGCCCAGACCATAGCCTCCGTGAGGCACGCTCCCGTATTTTCGCGTGTCAAGGTAGAAGGTGTAGTTGGCAGGGTTCTCGCCCATCTCAACCAGCCTCTTCTTGAGTTTCTCAATGTCATGCTCTCTCTGGCTGCCGCCGATTATCTCACCGTAGCCTTCTGGCGCTATGAAGTCGCAGCCCTGCACAGTCCTCGGATCAGAGGGTTCTTCCATCATGTAGAAAGCCTTTACTTCCTTTGGGTAATTGGTGCATATTATGACTGTGTCAAAAAGCGAGGAAAGCTTATCCTCTTCTATAGTCCTCAAGTCCTTGCCCCACTCAATTCCTTGGTTGAATTTCTCGTTCAGAAGCTTGATTGCATCTGTATAAGTCATCCTGACGAATGGCTTTTTCAGGCTCGGCTCAAGCTTTTTCGGATTACGCTCAAGAATCTTTAGCTCTTCCTGATTTGTTTCTAGCACCTTCTTTATCACGTGCTTAATAGCTGCTTCTCCAATGTCCTGTATGTCCTTGAAAGTGCTCCAGGCTATTTCCATCTCGCAATGCCAGTACTCTGTCAGGTGCCTTGAAGTCCTGGACTTCTCTGCCCTGAAACTAGGAGCCATGGTGTAAATCTTTTCCAAGGCAAAGATTGCAGGCTCAGCATACAACTGCCAGGTCTGGGCTAGGAACACATCCTTTTTGTCAAAATACTCTGCGCGGAACAAGGTGCTTCCTCCTTCGCATTGGACACTTTGGAATATCGGTGATTGGTACTCGTAGAAGCCGTTGCTCCTGAAGTACTCGTGCAATGCTCCGAACACAGTGCTCCTTATCTTGAGGATTGCAGTCATCCTCCGGGTCCTGAGGGTTAAGTGCCTGTTGTCGTCAAGGAATTCCCTGTTCTGGTCAGATTTTATTGGGAAGCTGTCGCACCAGCCCACCACTGTAAATTTATTCACATCAACCTCATAGCCGCTAGGAGCCCGCTTATCCTCCTTAATAGTTCCTTCCAGTTCCATTGAGCACTCAACCTGGAGCTTGTCAGCCTCTGCGAACTTGGCCTCATCAAACTTTTCCTTCTTGATAACGCACTGGATAATGTCACTAGCATCCCTTAGCACTATGAATTTTACCTTGTTGCTCCCGCGCTCACGATAAACCCAGCCCCTGATAGCTACTTTGCCGCTTCCTTTCTTCATTGCTTCCTTGATTGATACGAATTTCATGATTATCACCCTTCTCGGTTTTGTTTAGTGGAAAAGGTTATATAAAATTAACTAATTATTTCTTGCTTTAATCAACACTTTCTTTTTTATTGCTCTGCTCGCATACTGTTCGCAGAGGAACTTGTCCAGCTCAATTAGTTTCTGCATTACAGGATTTTCCTTATTTATCTTGTAAAGCTCAGAATTACCAAGCCTCCTTGTTTTCATCACAAAATTGTTCTTCACGAACCTCGGCCATATCTTCTGGAAGGTTTGAAAATGAACACCGGAGTTCTTGGCAATATCTGTTATGGGATAGTCGAACATGCTGGACTCTATAAGAAAATCAATTATTCTGAGCGCAGGGTAGTCTCCGAATGTTTTTATGAATATGCTATTCTTATTAACCATGCACTTAGAAAAACTTAATGTCTTTATATTTTTTGTCATTAAAAGTTACATTTATTATATTGAGAACTCCTCAATCCTCGGCTTCAGGAGCAGCAAATAGTCTTGAGTCTTTATTTTCAATGACTTTGTCCTCTCACCAGCATTGAAAGCCATAAACTCGTTCATTGAGAGGGTTTTGTCCACGAGCAAGCCAAGATTAAAGATGTTGGCAAATGGAGGAACTCCGCCAGGAACACAGCCAGTCAACTGATTCACTTCTTCGGGCGTCGCGAACCTCAGGCTCTTAACACCAAGAATCTCCTTAACTCTGCGCGAATCAATCTTCTTGGCAGCGCTTAAGACGAGCATAATGAAATTTTCATCAGCCTTGAGAATCATGGCCTTGGCCCCTATCTTAATATCTTCGCCCCGGGCCTTAGCAGCTTCCTCGCTGGTGCGCACCTCCTCGTGCTCCTTGTACTCGTAAGAGACTTTATTCTCGTTCAGAAAAGCCTTTAGTTTAGAGAAAGCAGTCATATCCAATTTTATCTTCACTTTTTCTTCTCAACCGTCAACCCCAGCTCATCCAGCTGCTCCTGCGTGACTTCTGAGGGAGCATTCATCATAGCATCCCTTGCAGCCCTGTCCTTGGGGAAAGCGATTACTTCTCTTATTGAATCAACTCCCATTATCACCATAAGTAATCTATCTATTCCAGGAGCAATTCCTCCGTGAGGAGGCACTCCGTAAGTAAAAGCTTCGAGCAGGTGGGAGAATTCTTTTTTCTGCTTCTCTGTGAATCCTATGATGTCAAATATCTTGGCCTGAATATTAGGGTCGTGTATCCTTATGCTTCCCCCTCCGACTTCAAAGCCATTAAGCACCAGGTCGTGCTGGTATGATTTGACTTCTCCTGGCTCCTTGTCAAGCAGGTGCAGATGCTCTTTTTTAGGCGCTGTGAACATGTGGTGCGAAGGCCCCCATACTTGTCCTGCTCCGTGGAAGAAGTCTTCTTCTGTTTGCCTGACAAAGAGAGGGAAGTCCACTATCCAGCAGAATGCAAGTTCGTCCTTGTCTTTCTTGTTCTTTCTCATGTCAGGCTTGTCGCTTCCGTACTTTGCCTTTGCTTCAGCATGGCTTATCCTTGGGAATGGTGTTTGGCTAATCTTTTTTTCAGGGAAAACTTCGTGCACCATTTTGATGAACAAGTCCTCTATGAGCTCCAAAATGTCGTTCTGCTCTACAAAGCTCATCTCCAAGTCTAACTGGTAGAACTCTCCAGGGCACCTGTCTGCCCTTGCGTCCTCATCCCTGAAACAAGGAGCTATCTGGTAATACCTGTCAATGCCAGCCACCATGAGCAATTGCTTGTACTGCTGAGGTGATTGAGGCAGGGCATAGAATTTTCCTTTATGAATCCTTGAAGGCACCAGGTAATCCCTTGCTCCTTCTGGAGTGGATTTTGTAAGTATTGGGGTTGTTATGTCCAAGAATCCTTTCTTGTCAAGGTATTCTCTTATGAACTGCACTGCCTTGTGCCTGAGAGTAAGGTTCTTAACCATCTTCGGCCTTCTCAAGTCAAGATACCTGTACTTTAACCTTACATCCTCTGTTGATGCAACGCTCTCACTAAGCTCCAAAGGCAGAGGAGCTGCTTTGCTCAGGATAATAACATCTTCTGCACTAACCTCTATCTCTCCTGTCTCAAGCTCCTTCTTAACCTGGTTCTCAGGCCTCTTCTTCGCTTCTCCTTTTACTTGGATGACTGTCTCTCTTCTTAGCTCTCCAATCTTCTTTGTAATCTCAGGATTAACAAATATCTGAGTTATTCCATATCTATCTCTAAGGAGGATAAAGCTCAGCTTTCCCTGAACCCTGTGGGTCTCCACCCAGCCGCACAAGGTAACTTTCTTTCCAGCATGCTTTGCCCTTAATTCTCCGCAAGTATGTGTTCTTAACATAATTTTCCCTCCGTAAAAATTATGCACTGCTCAACTCTAGTTGTGCAGTAGCATTGTTTAACACCTTAGTTTACATCAACAACTTTACCTCGCAGCCAGCATTGTTCTTGAAAGCCTCTGCATCGCTGGCAGTGCCTATGACTGTGCCGTAGTGCATGGGTATGGCTATCTTGCACTTCTTGAAAGTCTTGGTTGCCTGGGCTGCTTCCTTTGCATTCATAGTATAAGTTCCACTGACAGGGAGCAGGGCAATATCTGTTTCTATATCCTTCATCTCAGGGATTAAGTCAGTGTCGCCCGAGTGATAAACCCTTACCCCGTTCATCTCAACAATGAATCCTACCCAGTCATTCTCCTTTGGATGGAATTGCTTGTTAATGTTATAAGCGGGCACAGCAGTTATTTTTTCATTATTAACCTTTATGCTCTTGCCAGGCTCAATAAGCACTATGCCTTTCACATTCAGATGATTAAGCTTGCTCATAGCATCAGCCACGGTTATTATAATGGTGTTCTCATTAATTATCTTCTCAACATCCCTTGGGCTGCAATGGTCATAATGCGAGTGAGTTATCAGCACCACATCTGCTTTTTCAAGCCCAGGCCCTTGAACCAGCTCAAAAGGATCTATGTAAATGATTTTCCTGTTCTTAATCTTGACTGATGCATGGCTCAGCAGCTCAATATCCAAGCCTAAAAGCTTCATAATACCACCCTTCTTTAACCTTGATAACTTGATGAACGACTTTCATTATTTAAAGTTAATGCTAATTTGCGATTAACAATAAAAAGCTTTATATAGGTTATTTTCAAATAAACCAATTAGCACTAGTGTATTAAGGGTGGTTAAGTAGATGAAGAACCCAATTTTAAGAGGGATAGCCTTATTTCTTTTTGTAACCTTCATAGTATTCGCCCTAGTTCTCGCTGCGCCTTCGCTTAGCGAAGGCAAAACCACCCCTTCTAATCCTAAGAAGAGCTTTGATGCTAATGCAAACCCTAATCTTGAGTTTGATTATCAGAAGAACTTCAACCTCATAAAGTATGTTACACAGATGTTATCAGACCCTACACAAGCTAAGGCGTACAAAATACGACAATAAAAACGAAACTAGCTAACGGAACAAACGCAACTTCATCAACATAGCACTAACAGGAAACATGACAGGACTAACATGCATAATATTCAACAACTGGGCAAAGGTAGGAGCATGCGGATGAAAATGATAATAATAATTATGGTAATCATGATAATGGTTCTAACAACCACACTAGTCACAGGACTAACTTACACTACGGAATCAACGTTCACAGCATCAGCCAGTCCTAACAGGTTTAGCGACATAAACATAAGCGTCACCAACAGCACTTTAGAGAAATACTTCAACATCACAAAAGACAGGATAAACGACACGACATGGAAACTGACAATAAGCATAGGAGAGGAACTACTAACAGAACTAAGAATGTGCTATAACAACATAACCAGCATGTCGTATTATCCAGAAGGATATTACTGCAACATCACCGAACTAAAAACAAAACACCTGAAAGGCCACAACGTAACAGACGCCAACGTCACGAACTTCATAAATAAAAGCAGAAACATGCCAATAAACAAGACTGCAGGAAACGGGTACAGTAATATTAATACAACAAACTATCTAGACGGAAGCTTTACAGTGCTATTAACCTTTAATACATTTGGAACTAATATAAGTATAGGATTAGGAACAATCTACACATTCCTAGCAAGCACTAACGGTAACATAGCTTATGATAGTGCTTTTGATGAGCTATCATTAGACCAAGATTCAGTAACTGCCATAACAATATGCGACGCTACTTGTTTAAACCAGACTAACACAAGCAACAACGTCAATTATACAACAACAGGAGGAGACCAACAGGACGACGCTTACTTCGCAGTCAACTGGACTGTTAGTGGAAATAATGTTAATTGGGCTTTCGTAACCATGGAAGGACATGAAGAAGACGGAATCAATCGAGAATTAGCTATATGGAATTGGACAAGCAGCACATGGATTAATGTTAATACAACCACTGGGACAGCAAATGTAGACTCAACATTAAGATTCAACATAACAAACAGTTTATTACTATCATACGACAGCAACGGAAGAATAAGAACGGTATTCTACACCAGCAACAAAGACTCAAACACATTAGAAATAGACTATGTAGGTTTACTAGTAAGCTATAATGCAAGCATAAACTTCACTACACCAAGCATAAATGATACAGAAGTATTCATAGGAGAAAGCGTAAATCACAGCGTAGTTGTACAGACAGGGACGGGAAGCACACTATCAACTTACATTTTTAGCTGGAACGCAACAGGAATAAACTGTGATACTTGGGCAAATTCATCAGTAATAAGCACCTCCGGAACTACAGCGAACATAAGCAATGTTAGTGTTATACCTAGTGCTTGTGCGGACAAAAACATAGGATACAAATTCTACGTTAACAATAGCGATCGCATCTGGAACGCTAGCACAACAGGAAACTACACGGTATACGCCCCAGACACCACTCCCCCAACAGTCAACATCAACCTTACTTTGGACGAGACTTATACTACTAACACTACTCTTGGTGTTAATTTCAACTTTACTGACGCTGGAAGCAACACTGCTAATTGCACTTTGTACTTTGACGACTCTCCTGTTGTGAGCAATGCCACTACTCAGAATAAGACGAACACTGTCTTGGCTCCTAGCTCTCCGCAGAGCGCTGGCAACCATAGCGTTTTTGTCAACTGCACTGATGGCAATAATAATGTTGGTAATAGCAGCATTATTCACATCCTTGTTGACAATGCTGCTCCTAGTGTTAATGCTTTGGTTCCTGTTACTGGTAATTGGACTAATAATTCTCAGCCTAATTTCTATTTTAATTTCAGCGATACTGTGAGCCCTAATGCTAGTTGTGTTTTGTTTGTCGGAGAAACAAGGTACGGTATTAATGGCTCTGTTGTGAATGATACTTTGTCTAATCTTACTGCTAATGCCAGTATTACTGGTGGCAGTTATTCTTGGAACATCACCTGCACTGACAGGGCTGGTAATTCTGGTGGCAGTGCTGCCAGGACTATAACTATTGATGATGTTGCTCCGACTGTTAATGCTTTGGTTCCTGTTACTGGTAATTGGACTAATGTTGCTCAGCCTAATTTCTTTTTTAATTTCACTGACAGTGTAAGTCCGAATGCAAGCTGCACTTTATTCATAGGCGCTACTATGTATGGCACTAATTCTTCAAATGTTAATAATACTCTGTCTAATATTACTGCTAATGCTAGTGTTTCTGCTGGCAGTTATAGTTGGAATGTTACTTGTACTGATTTGGCTGGTAATAGTGCTGGTAGTACTGCTAGGACTATTAATGTTGATGTTACTGCTCCTAGTGTTAATGCTATTCTTCCTGCTACTGGTAATGTGACTAATATTAATACTCCTAATTTTTTCTTTAATTATAGTGATAGTTTGAGTCCTAATGCTAGTTGTGTCTTGTATGTTGGTTCGGTTAATAGGGGTAGCAATTTCTCGGTTGTTAATTACACTCAAACTAATATTACTGCTAGCACTATTGATGATGGCAGTTATAGTTGGAATGTTACTTGTACTGATTTGGCAGGCAACGGGGGTGGCAGCGCTGCTAGGACTATTACTGTTGATGCTACTGCTCCTAGTGTTAATGCGATAAGCCCTGTTACTGGTAATTTTACTTCTAATGTTCAGCCTAATTTCTTTTTTAATTTCACTGACAGTGTAAGTCCGAATGCAAGCTGCACTTTATTCATAGGCGCTACTATGTATGGCACTAATTCTTCAAATGTTAATAATACTTTGTCTAATATTACTGCTAATGCCAGTATTCCTGTTGGCAGTTATTCTTGGAATGTTACTTGTACTGATTCTGCTAGCAATTCTGATGGCAGCATTGCTAGGACTATAGCTATTGACACAGCTGCTCCTAGTGTTAATGCTTTGGTTCCTGTTACTGGTAATTGGACGAACCTTAACACTCCTAACTTTTATTTTAATTATAGTGATGTTTTGAGTCCTAATGCTAGTTGTGTTTTGTTTGTTGGTGCTTCTAATAAGGGCAGTAATGCTTCAACTCAGAATAACACTCTGTCTAATATTACTGCTAGCACTATTGATGATGGTAGTTATAGTTGGAATGTTACTTGTACTGATTTGGCTGGTAATTCTGCTGGTAGTACTGCTAGGACTATAGCTATTGACACAGCTGCTCCGACTGTTAACGCTATTCTCCCTGCGAGCGGTAATTGGACTAATGTTAATACTCCTAATTTCTTCTTTAACTATAGCGACAGTTTGAGTCCTAATGCTAGTTGTGTCTTGTATGTTGGTGCTTCTAATATGGGTAGTAATTCTTCTGTTGTGAATTTTACTTTGTCTAATATTACTGCTAGCACGATAACTGGAGGAGCTTATAGTTGGAATGTTACTTGTACTGATTTGGCTGGTAATTCTGCTGGTAGCATTGCTAGGACTATTACTGTTGATGCTACTGCTCCTAGTGTTAATGCTTTGGTTCCTGCTACTGGTAATTGGACTAATAATCCTCAGCCTAATTTCTTTTTTAATTTTACAGACAGCGTGAGTTCTGCTGCTAATTGCACTTTATTTGTTGGTACGACTATGTATGGTACTAATTTTTCTGTTGTTAATAATACTCTGTCTAATATTAGTGCTAATGCTAGTATTCCTGATGGTAGTTATAGTTGGAATGTTACTTGTACTGATTCTGCGAGCAATTCTGCTGGTAGCATTGCTAGGACTATAGCTATTGACACAGCTGCTCCTAGTGTTAATGCTATTCTTCCTGCTACTGGTAATGCAACTAATATTAATACTCCTAATTTTTTCTTTAATTATAGTGATAGCTTGAGTCCTAATGCTAGTTGTATTTTGTATGTTGGTTCGGTTAATAGGGGTAGCAATTCCTCGGTTGTTAATTATACTCGGACTAATATTACTGCGAGCACTATAAGCGACGGCGCTTATAATTGGAATGTTACTTGTACTGATTTGGCAGGCAACAGAGGTGGTAGTGCTGATAGGACTATTACTGTTGATGCTTCTGCTCCTAGTGTTAATGCTCTCATCCCTGTTACTGGTAATTGGACTAATAATTCTCAGCCTAATTTCTATTTTAACTTTACAGATGCTTTAAGCTCTACTGCTAGTTGTGTTCTGTTTGTTGGCACCACCAGGTACGGCATGAATTCCTCTGCTGTTAATAATACTCTGTCTAATATTACTGCTAATGCCAGTATTCCTGTTGGCAGCTACAGCTGGAATGTTACTTGTACTGATCCAGGAGGCAATTCTGGTGGTAGTGCTGCCAGGACCATAACTATTGACACTGCTGCTCCTACTGTTAATGCGATAAGCCCTGCTACTGGTAATTGGACTTCTAATGCTCAGCCTAATTTTTATTTTAATTATTCTGACACTTTTAGTTCTACTGCTAGTTGTGTTTTGTTTGTTGGTACTACTCAGTATGGTATGAATGGTTCTGTTGTGAATAATACTTTGTCTAATATTACTGCTAATGCCAGCATCACTAATGGCAGCTACAGCTGGAATGTTACTTGTACTGATTTGGCTGGTAATTCTGCTGGTAGCATTGCGAGAACTGTTAATGTTGATACTGGTGCTCCTACTGTTAATGCCTTAATTCCTGCTACTGGTAATTGGACTTCTAATGCTCAGCCTAATTTTTATTTTAATTATTCTGACACTTTTAGTTCTACTGCTAGTTGTGTTTTGTTTGTTGGTACAACCAGGTACGGTATTAATTCTTCAACTGTTAATAACACGCTTTCTAATATTACTGCTAATGCCAGCATTACGGCTGGCAGCTATTCCTGGAACATCACCTGCACTGACCTGGCAGGCAATAACGCTGGTAGCATTGCCAGGACTATTAATGTTGATACTGGCGTCCCTACTGTTAATGCTCTCATCCCTGATACTGGTAATTGGACTAATGTTAATACTCCTAACTTTTATTTTAATTATAGTGATGTTTTGAGTCCTAATGCTAGTTGTGTTTTGTTTGTTGGTACTACTCAGTATGGTATGAATGGTTCTGTTGTGAATGATACTTTATCCAACATTACTGCTAATGCCAGCATCACTAATGGCAGCTACAGCTGGAATGTTACTTGTACTGATTTGGCTGGTAATTCTGCTGGTAGCATTGCCAGGACTGTTAATGTTGATACTGGTGCTCCTACTGTTAATGCCTTGATTCCTGCTACGGGCAATTCGACTAATATTAATACGCCCAACTTTTTCTTTAATTACAGCGACAGTTTGAGTCCTAATGCTAGTTGTATTTTGTATGTCGGTGCTTCTAATAAGGGCAGCAATTCTTCTGTTGTGAATAACACTTTGTCTAATATTACCGCGAGCACAATAACTGATGGCGCTTATAATTGGAATGTTACTTGCACTGATTTGGCAGGCAACAGAGGCGGTAGTGCTGATAGGACTATTACTGTTGATGCTGCTGCTCCTACTGTTAATGCCTTAATCCCTGCTACTGGCAATTGGACTAATAATGCTCAGCCTAATTTCTATTTTAATTTCACAGACAGCATAAGCTCTACTGTTAGCTGTGTTTTGTTTGTCGGTACAACCAGGTACGGCATGAATTCTTCAACTGTTAATAATACTCTGTCTAATATTACTGCTAATGCTAGTATTACTGCTGGTAGCTATTCTTGGAATGTTACTTGCACTGACCCAGGAGGCAATTCTGCTGGCAGCATTGCCAGGACTATAACTATTGACAATGCTGCTCCTAGTGTTAATGCCCTTATCCCAGCCACTGGTAATGCGACTAATATTAATACGCCTAACTTTTTCTTTAACTACAGCGACAGTTTGAGTCCTAATGCTAGCTGCATCTTATATGTTGGTTCGGTTAATAGGGGTAGCAATTCCTCGGTTGTTAATTATACTCAGACTAATATTACTGCGAGCACTATAAGCGACGGAGCTTATAATTGGAATGTTACTTGTACTGATTTGGCAGGCAATAGGGGTGGTAGTGCTGACAGGACCATTACTGTTGACATAGTAGCTCCTAGCGTTAGCCCGAGCAGCCCTGATGATAATGCTTGGACAACAGTCACAACGCCTGGTTTTATATTCACAGCAAATGATAGCCTTGATGGCTTCCTTAACTGCACTCTCTGGGTTGACAGCGTTAGCCAGATTAGTAATGCCAGCACCATCAACAACACCCAGACAACTTTGACGCCCAGCTCTGCTTTGTCAGAAGCCAGCCATTCCTGGAATGTTACCTGTATTGATAATGCGACCAATGCCGGAGCTAACACCGCAAGGACATTGTACGTTGATAACACAATCCCTACTGTGAATATTAACACTTCACAGAACAATACCATCTTCACCACGAGTACGCCCACAATTAGCTTTAACTTTACAGATTCTGTGAGCAATGCTGCGAATTGTACTTTGTACTTTGGCGGGGTTGCCAGGAATTATACTCCGAGCGTGGGCAATGCTTCTCAGACTCTAATGACTGTTAATACTTCTTTGAGCGATGCTAATTACAGCGTTTATATCAACTGCACTGACAAGGCAGGCAAGATTGGCAAGTCAGGAGTTCTTAACATTGAGATTGACACCATTGCTCCTGCTATTAGCGCAGTGGTTAATTGGAGCATTAATGGCAGCGCAGCCAGGGTTAATTGGAGCACAGCTGAGGAGTCTAATGGCAGTGTTAAGTACGGCACTGACACTGGCCTGACCACTGGAGGCGGGACTGTTACGCACACCAGCTTTTTAACTAGTCACAGCCTTAACCTTACTGGCTTGAGCGCTACCACGATCTATTATTATAATGTGACTAGCTGTGATGCTCATGGTAATTGCAACATTTCTGGACTTTATAACTTCACAACAACTACTGGGCCTGACGCAACAGCCCCGACAGTCAATATTAATACTACTTTAGACGAATTATTTACTTCTGATACTACGCCTGATGTTAATTTTAACTTCACTGACTCTGAGAGTACAACTGCTAATTGTAGCTTGTACTTTAACAGCATTTCTGTTGCTAATAATGCCAGCACGCAGAATAAGACGAACACAGTCTTGACTAGCTCTGTGCAGAGCGCTGGCAACCATAGTGTTTTTGTCAACTGCACTGATGGCAATAATAATGTTGGTAATAGCAGCATTATTCACATCCTTGTTGACAATGCTGCTCCTAGTGTTAATGCTTTGGTTCCTGTTAGTGGTAATTGGACTAATAATGCTCAGCCTAATTTCTTTTTTAATTTTAGTGATATTGTGAGCCCTAATGCTAGTTGTGTCTTGTTCGTTGGCAGCACTAGGTACGGCATGAACGGCTCTGTTGTAAATAATACCTTGTCAAACATCACTGCGAACGCAAGCATTACCAGCGGTACTTATTCTTGGAACATCACCTGCACTGACAGGGCTGGCAACTCTGCCGGCAGCGCAGCCAGGACTATTACTGTTGACACAACTGCTCCTACTGTTAATGCTCTCATCCCTGTTACTGGTAATTGGACTAATGTTAATACTCCTAACTTTTATTTTAATTATAGTGATGTTTTGAGTCCTAATGCTAGTTGTATCTTGTATGTTGGTGCTTCTAATGTGGGCAGCAATGCTTCAACTCAGAACAATACTCTGACTAATATTACTGCGAGCACTATAAGCGACGGAGCTTATAGTTGGAATGTTACTTGTACTGATTTGGCAGGCAACAGGGGTGGTAGTGCTGACAGGACCATTACTGTTGATGCTACTGCTCCTAGTGTTAATGCTTTGGTTCCTGTTAGTGGTAATTGGACTAATAATGCTCAGCCTAATTTCTTTTTTAATTTTAGTGATAGTATGAGTCCTAATGCAAGTTGCACTTTATTCATAGGAGCTGCTATGTATGGTACTAATTCTTCAAATGTTAATAATACTTTATCTAATATTACTGCTAATGCCAGTATTACTGCTGGCAGTTATTCTTGGAACATCACCTGCACTGACAGGGCTGGTAATTCTGGTGGCAGTGCTGCCAGGACTATTAATGTTGACACAACTGCTCCTGCAATCAGCATCAACACCAGCCTTAACAACACAGCCACAACTGACACTACTCCGACGATTGATTTCAACTTCTCAGACTCAATGAGCAGGAATGCAAGCTGCACCTTGTACTTCAACAGCTCTCAGGACACTAATACCAGCGTTATTAACAATACAGTCACCTATCTAACCCCCACCAGTGCTGTTGCAGAAGGAAGATATGATGTGTGGGTTAACTGCACAGACCTTGCAGGCAACATTGGCAAGAGCCCTGTCCTTAACATGAGCATTGCCAGCACCGCAACCTATGTCATCATAAATGTATCTGCTGGAATGAAATTCAGGCTCGCAAGCAGCCCCACTATTGATGTTACTCAGCAAGGCCAGTCAGGAGTGATTAATGTGCTTGCAGGAGCTAATGAGACTTCTGGCAGCTTTGCCGCCCTGATTGTTTTCAACTTCACCCAGGACATTGACGTGACTAATCTCACTCTGAACACCAGCCAGAGCCTGAGGAAATCAGTGATTTACAACTCATCATCTGTTCCTGGCATGATTAACAAATCATTATTAATCCCCAAGGTGGTTAACAGCAACAAAGTCTATATCTGCCCTGATGCACAAAACCTTGACCAGGTGAACACTAGCTGTCCTAACCTTGTGAACATAAGCACTGACGAAACTGTTAATGGCATGACTGTGAGCACCACAACTTATCAAGGAGAGAACTATTACCTGGTTTCCAACATTACAGGAACAGGAGGAGGAGAGCCTGATGCCGGTACTCCGCTCCAATGCTTCTTCATCCAGAACACCACCTGCCCTATAGGCTTAGCAAGGCTTGCAGGAGTGAAGAATGACACAGAAGGATATAATAATGCTCACGCCCAGAACAACAGTTATGAGACTTATAATTATTCAATCTGCTGCAACAGCACGAACGCCAGCATTACCATTACCAGCTCGTGCCCTGGCCAGGAAGATGTTATAAAACTTTCAAACTCTACCAACGCCCACGTCGAGCTCGGAAACCTGACCACCTATAGTGTTCTTGCCTGTCTTAGCAGTGACTGGAAGAAAGTTTCTTGCTATTACCCTACAGGCAGCTGTGACACAGGCTACGCTTGCTTATTCACAATAGCCGGCTCAGAAGGAGACAACTCCACCAATGCCCACATCGGTGACTGCTCGCAGTACAGCACAAGAGCTTGCTGCGCTTTAGCCAATAATGCCCCCCCAGCCCCTACTCTTTATAATCCTAATGATGATAACACAACTGTCTTTGAGAGAAAAATCAACTTTAACTGGAGCACAAGCACAGACCCTGACGGAGACAGTGTTGATTATTTGTTAAATGTCACCTGCGGAGGCTGCACTGCAGGATGCTATGAGCCCTTTGTCTCAGACATTACAACCACTAATTACACCTCTCCAACAGCCTTATGCGTTGACACTGACTACAACTGGACAGTAACTGCCTGTGACACTTATGACTTATGCAACACCTCAACCATGTTCTCATTCCAGATCCTGAGCACTGCAGACCTAATCCTCATAATTAATGCAACCAGCTTTGGCACCATGGCCCTTGGCCAGAACGCAGACACAACAGACGACACTCCAACGCCGCTTGTTACCAGAAACATTGGAAACGTGCTGCTCAACGTAACCATTAATGCCACTCCCCTATTCAGCACTGTAAGCATGAACACCGAATACTATCAGTTCAAGGCTGATGAGAATGAGAGCGGAAGCTATGCTCAGAGCTGTTCACAGCACGCCTCATTCGCCAACATGGACAACGCCACTGTTAAGACCATCTTCTGCAATATTTCGTATGAAGATGCTAATGATGAAGGAGAAGTAGAGATTAACCTTACAGTACCTATTAGTGAATCGCCAGGAGCAAAGAGCAGCCAGATGGAGCTTATCTATGTCCAATCAGAATAAGCTTGGAATAAACTAAGAATAAATTTAAAATAAAACTTGGAGAATAAAGCTTTAAAAAGAACAGCAATAAAACTTTGAGGAATAAGATTTTGAATATAAAAGAGATTTTGAATAGGAAAGGGATGCCAGATGCAGCATAATAAATTAAATATTTTTTCAAAAACATTATTCATCTTAATAGTTTTTCTCCTAAGCCTTAGCCTAGCTAATGCGCTGGGAGTAAGCCCTGCAAGCAAGACCATCTCATTCAAGCCTAATACTGACGTGGAGTTAGAGTTTTTTATAATCAACTCAGAGCATAATGCTCTTCAGCTTAGCTTCAGCCCAAGCGGCGAGCTTGCAGGCCTCATCTTCTTTGAAAAGCAATTAATCAACATGAACACTGCGGATGACAGGATCCTGTTCAAGACAATCCTGAAAATGCCTTCAAAACTTGAGCCAGGAATCCGAGAAGGCATAATAAAAATAACTCCGATAATGCCTGGAGCATCAGAGAATATGCTGGCTGCTTATATCGCCCCCAGCATTCCAATACGCATCAGAATCCCTTACCCTTACAAGTACGCAGATATTAATGTGATAGTGCAAAGCGTTGATGAAGGCACTCCTGTGCCAATCTATGTTGAGTTTGACAACCTTGGCTCTGAGAAAATACTGAAAGCAGGGGCTGAGCTAAAGCTTTATGAGCCTAATGGCAAGCTCATCAGCCTGATGACTGCTCCAGATATAAGCATTGAAAAGGACTCTCTTGGCAAGAGCAAGGCAGCGCCGGTCCCAACCCTAAGAAGAGGAATCTATAGCCTGATTGGAAACGCTTATTATGATGGGATAACCAAAGTAATAGAGACTAATTTCACTATCGGAAACCCTGTACTAAGGATAAGGGAGCTGATGACAAAAAAACTCGTGACACAACCTGTGAACAAGGTTGCTTTCAAGGCTTACAATGACTGGAACACTGCGCTGGAAGTCACAGGATTCTTGGAGATAAAAGGCAAGAAAACTGAGATGCCTGTGTTCAGGTTTGAGAAGAATGAAGAAAAGGAAATAGCCACCTTCCTGGAAACAGACGGCTTAATACCAGGCTCCTATAACCTGAGCGCAACCTGGATATACTCCAGCCAGATTCAAACAGAAGTATTTGAGATTACATTGAGTGAGGAAAAAGCAAAGCCCTCTGAAGCCCTGCTCAAGGTTTTGCTTGCCACAGGAATCATTATATTGATAATCATCTTGATATCACTGGTTTTATTAATATTAAAAAAAAGAAACAAGAAGAAACAAGAAGAAATAAAAATAAATAATAATAAATAAAAAGATAAATAGATAAACAGAAGAGCTGCTGAGGGAACGAAACCTTTAAATAGGTACGCTTCCAGAGTAGGAGGTATTATGGCACTGCCAGCATCAGTCACACCTTTTAATAATGCGCTTGATTTTATGGGTGAATTAGGAGTATTTAATGTTATCCTCCCATTCTTGCTAGTCTTCACTATTGTTTATGCCGTACTGGAGAAGACCAAGATTTTTGGCACAGAAAAATCAGATGGAAGAGAAGTCACCAGGAAGAACCTTAACGGCATGACTGCCTTTGTAATGGCTTTCTTTGTTGTTGCCTCCAGCAATCTTGTAATGGCTATAAACCGCATCCTTGGAAGCGTTGTGCTTCTCCTCCTGTTATCAGTTTGCTTCCTATTACTGGCAGGCAGCTTCCACTCAGGCAAAGAAGAATTCTTCCTGAAAGGCGGATGGAAAACCCTTTTCATGATAATCATGTTTGTTGGAGTGGTAATCATATTCCTGGCAGCCCTTCCAAACCCTGATAATAGCTGGCTGAACATGATATGGAACGCCCTGAGCAACAACTTTGAATCAGCCACTGTCTCCGCAGTAGTCTTCCTCATAATAGTAGTTGTCGCCATGATCTACATTACAGGCGGCTTTGAGAAAAAGAAAGGCGAAGGAGCAAAAGAAGAATAAAATCAGGATTATAAAAGCAACAGGTAAAAGCAACGGGCTTACAAAAGCTCAAATTGATGAAAAGCTATAAAAAGGCTTCATAACATATTACATATTATATACCATAACATACCATAACACATTAATAACATATTAATATACAAAAGCAAAGGAGGTTAGGGAAAATGATGTTTGACAACTTTACAATGATGCTCTATGATTGGGGAGTAATGGATGTTCTGCTGCCTTTCATATTGGTGTTTACCATAGTCTTTGCGACACTACAAAAAACCAAGATACTCGGAGAAGGCAAGAAACAGTTCAATGTGATGATTGCCCTGGTGATGGGACTGGCAGTTGTTATCCCGCACACCACAGGAGCCTATGTTGGCTGGTGGGGGTTTGACCCTGTTGATGTTATAAACCAAGCCTTGCCCCAGGTGTCAATAATTCTTGTGGCCATTGTCATGCTGCTCTTGATAATCGGTGTCTTTGGAAATGAGTTTGATATAGCAGGCACCTCCTTGGCAGGATGGGTTGTAGTGATAGCCTTAATAGCAGTTGTGCTTATCTTCGGTTCAGCAGTACGCTGGTTTGAGATGCCGGTCTGGCTTTACTTCCTTCAGTCCAGTTATGAACTACAGGCGTTGATAGTGATGATACTTGTGTTTGGAGTAATAATATGGTTCATAACAAAAGAGCCTAAGAAGGGAGAAGAAGAGAGAGGCCTTGGGAAATGGCTGGAAAGCGTTGGTAAGGCTGTTAAGAAGAAGTAAGAATACTGACACCAATAGCGACTTAAACCTTTTTTTAACATGTTCATTTTTTAACATTGTCATAAGAAGAACATATAACGAGAGCATATAAAAGAGCATATAATAAAAGCACATTATAAGAAAATGACAACGCTCCTTCAAGTCGATTTATTAGAGAATTTTGGAGTAATATTCGTAGTGTTGCTTGTTTTCTTAATACTCTTTGGCTTGCTGGAATACATCAAGGCATTTGGCGAAGGCAAAAAAGGATTGCACGGCATAATCGCCCTAATGGTGGCTCTTCTCTTCCTAGTATCTAAGATTGCTACGAAAATCGTGTCATTCATGGTGCCCTGGTTCATGGTGGCTGCCATCTTCATTTTCTTTGTATTGTTTTTGGTAAGAATCTTTGGAGTGGGAGAGGGTGATATGAAAAAACTCGTAGCCGACCCTAATGTTTACCCGTGGATAATTGCCATTGCATTATTAATAGTTATCTTTGCTTTTAGCAGCGTGTTTGGACAATCCCTGCTGGAAAGAGGCGGAAGCACTCCTTCCACTAATTACACCTCTGGCGGAGGCTCTGGTGGCTTGCCGTCAATAGATTCCGGCACAACAAGCACAGCAACCCCTAGCTTTTCAACCAACATGCTCAACACATTAAGACACCCCAAGGTCATGGGCTTGTTATTCGTTTTCTTGGTAGGAATGTTTGCATTAATATTCCTGACCAAGCAGGCAAAGTAATAAAAAAGAATTTGAGAATTCAAATAAAACTTAATTCTTGCAGTCCTTAACACTATCCTGAACAGACTGCCTTTTTTTTTCTTAGCTATTCTTTTTTAAAGCCTGAGTAATCCTGGCAAGCTCGCTAACATTCTCTGTGAATAAAGGAAGAACTTTTGAGAAAACCTTTTCCATAGCCTTAACCTCTGCCCCGACTTCCAGGATGTTCTTGTCATACTCGCCTATCTTGCCAATAATTGCCTGGTGAAGCTTGTCAAAATCATCCTTAAGGCTTTCAAAACGCTGCTCTAGCTTGGCTATCTTAGTCTCAACATCATTCTTCCACTCAACAACCTTGGCAATGTCCTTGCTTAGCTCTTCCCATTTCTCCTCGATAACGCTTTCTATCAGCTCCTCAATTTCTTCATTAGCTATTCCTCCGCCACCGCCACTCTCCTCGTACCCTCCTCCATACTGGCTGGCGCTTGGCTCAGGGGATGCTGCCCCTGGGAAGGGCGGAGGCTCTGCAAAGCTGCCTGCTCCTGACAAAAGGTCTGCCTGGTTGAGCGCATCAAATATCTGGGTTGAAGAATAGCCGTTCCTCTGCAAAGCTTGGACTATCTGGTTGTTATCAAAACCCTTGGCACGCATAGCCCTGACCTGGTCAACAGGCAGATTGCTTGATTTTATAGAGCTTGGCAAGAGTACACCTCTTTTACTTCACTATTTCATTCTTTAATTTTCCTCTCTAAAACAATCTTATAAAATCCCCTATATAAATTTTATGTTAATTATATCAAATCAGCAGCTTTAATGGTTATTCACTGGTTATTTGCAACTGTTTTACTCTTTTGTGCCTTTTCCTCCAATATTTTTTTCAGCTCATTTCTTGTTACGAAATTCATTGGCTGCCACATGTCAACATAACGCTCCACCACCTTGAAATCGTTCTTGTTAGCAAGGTTCTTTACCTCTCCGCTAATAAGCCTTAACTTATCCTTGATATCGTTTATGTCCCTCTTAAGCTCAATCACCTCATCTGATAGCAGCTTTATATCTGTCCTTACGTCTTTATCCAGGCTTATAATGCTCTGCTCAGAGGTCTGGAGCCTGTTCCTAAGATTAGAGTATCTTTCCTCAAGAATCCTGAGATTCGCAGCAAGGCTGTTCACATTCTTGGAAATCCTGCCGAACACCTCTGCATCAACGCCAGGCTTTCTCACATGCTCCTCAACTGGAGGAGCTTCTGGAGGGAAAAAACTAGTAGGCTCAACCATCTTTTTTAATCCTAATAATCTGCAGAGTATTTAATGTTTTTGGAAAAACTTTTAATCTCTACTAGCAAAAGATTTATACAACAGAAACCAAAAGCTTCTGAGCATAAATCTTTTTAGCAAAAGATTTATATACCTTGTTTTTAATATCTGGCTTAGGCTAGCTTGAGCTATAAAAAAGAGGGTGGATGAGTTGCTTTTTGACAAAGGAAAAACCGGGCTTCCTTATGAGATTATTAGAGAGGGAGAGGAGGCTATTCTGAAGATTAATTGCGAGGAGCTCACCACTGTCCCTTCTCTTGAAGAAAACCCCGGCCTTATGTCCTATACCATGGATAGATTGATAGAGAACAAGACAACAACCAAGATTGTTTTTACCCAGAAAAGGGATTATGAGTATGATTACGCCCAGACTAGGCTGCTTTCAGAGATTGCCTTCCTTTACAACAGGCTAATCAAGCAAAAGGAATTGTTCAGCTACGAAGCCTTAAGGATTAAGTCAGCTCCGAAATACGTGGACAGAATTTACAACCAGATCCACCACTTAGTATTTGATATTATGAAACGAGACCCGCTCACATGTTACATTGAGCTGAAGAGAACACTAAGGCATGAAAAAATACTTGCTGACACCGAATTAGGGGATGCGCTTAAGGCGCACCAGCTCTATGTCAGATTATTAAGCTACTTGTTGGAAGAGCTTGACAAGACAAGACTAATCACAATCGCCCAGCCATTTTTTGCCGGACACAAGCCTTATGACAGGAGCATTTACACCCGCATATTTGCGCCGACCATTAAGCCAGATTTCATGTTCACCAAGCTAATGGCCACTTACCCGAGAGGGGGAGTGGAGCTTGAGAATTACACAGTGGGCAGCACAGAAGTAGTGATTTTTGAGCTTGAAGATGATGTGCAGTACCTCTACCATATTACTCCGCCAGAGTTCAAGCTCAATGAGGAAGAATACGAGCTTCTTGACTTGGCAAGGAATATTATTGCAGAGCACAAGCCCACAAGGCAGGAATTCATTGACCCTACTCGCATGAGAGAGGTCTTCTATAATGTTGGGCATGATCTTTTAGAGGAGTTGGCTCATTACCGAGGAGTAAAGCTTAGCGAGGAAAAGCTCCACGAGCTTACCATGATACTCATAAGGTACACTGTCGGGTTCGGGTTAATAGAGGTTCTTTTAGAAGACCCTAGGATTCAAGACGTAACCTTTAACAGCCCACCAGGCCAGAGCCCTCTCTTCATTGTTCACCAGGATTACGGCGACTGCAAAACCAACATCATACCCAGCATTAGCGATGCTGAGAGCTGGGCTTCAAAGCTAAGAATGATTAGCGGAAGGCCTTTGGACGAAGCCAATCCTGTGCTTGACACAGAGATAAGCATTCCTGGGATTGCAAGGGCCAGAGTAGGAGTAATAGCCCCTCCACTTAACCCTTTTGGAATCGCCTATGCTTTCAGAAGGCATCGTGACAAGCCCTGGACTCTGCCGTTATTTATTCATCACAAAATGATTAATCCCTTAGCAGCAGGGCTCATCAGCTTTTTGGTGGACGGCAACAGAACCTTGCTTGTTGCAGGCACCAGGAGCGCTGGCAAGACAAGCCTCCTTGGCAGCATAATGGTGGATATTATGAGAAAATACAGGATAATAACAATCGAGGATACTTTGGAGCTGCCTACAGAAAGCTTGAGAAGCCTGGGCTATAATATTCAGCCAATGAAAGTGGCCTCTGCCCTTTCCAAAGGGACAGCAGAAGTGCCTGCTGATGAAGGCATAAGAACAACTCTCAGGCTAGGAGACTCTGCCCTAATAGTTGGTGAGGTGAGAAGCACAGAGGCAGCTGCTCTTTACGAAGCCATGAGAGTAGGAGCATTGGCTAATGTGGTAGCAGGAACTATTCATGGCGACAGCCCTTACGGAGTGTTTGACAGAGTGGTTAATGATTTAAAAGTTCCAAGAACAAGCTTCAAAGCCACTGACATCATCATTGTTGCAAACCCAATACGCAGCCCTGATGGCTTGCACAGATGGAGGAGAGTCACCCAGATAACAGAGGTGAGAAAGGAATGGGAGGAAGACCCTCTCAGGGAGCATGCTTTTATTGATTTGATGAAGTATGACGCAAAGACCGATGAGCTTGAACCAACAGACGAGCTTACTAACGGGGATAGCGATGTCCTCAAAGCCATAGCAGGAAATGTAAAGGAGTGGGCTGGAAACTGGGACGCTGTTTGGGAAAATATTATGCTCAGGACCAAGATAAAAGAGGAACTTGTTAAGACTGCCGAGGCAGAGAATAACCTTGACTTGCTAGAAGCCAAGTTTGTTATCCAGTGCAATGACCAGTTCCACAAAATATGCGACAAGGTAAAGAGCAAGACAGACAGGCTTGATTCTGAAAGAATATTCTTTGAATGGAAGGAATGGCTGCAAAGGACGCTGAAAAAAGAGAAGAGCAGGAAGCCAGGAATTTTTGAAAAATAAAAACTAGGCACTGCTGAGAAGAGCAGTTGAAAGAGCGGTTGAGCAAATGGTAAAGGGTAATGACGAGCTTTCAGATTTGAAAGCCAAGTACGAGAAACAGATACGAAAAGAGTTTGGAGAGAAATCAGAACGAAAAGCCACAGCCATGCCTGAAGAGCCTCAGCCTTTGACTTCAACAGAATACGCTGAGTTCAAGAAGGAAAACCTTGCCCCTCACCTCACACTTTATGAGCAGCTATGCAACTTTTCAGAGAAGCTTTTAAAGGCAGAGCCTGACAAGAAAAAGCTGGCTGAATTGGAAGAAGCCATAAAGATATGCCACTTAGAGGTCACTCCTGGCGGAGTGACGAGCTTTTCCTACATCGCCCCTCTTATCCTTGCCTTCGGCATAATCCTTTTCGCATATATTATTCCTTCAATAATAGCTCCTGGAAAAGGGAGCATGTTCTTTGTCTTATTTGCTCTCTTCGCTGCCCTGGCAATAATTATACCTTTTCAAAAACTCCCCTTTTTCCTTGCCAATAACTGGAGAATGAAAGCCAGCAACCAGATGGTGTTATCAATCTTCTACATAGTCACTTACATGAGGCACACCAGCAACCTGGAAAGAGCCATAAGCTTTGCAGCAGAGCACCTTGCGCCTCCTCTTTCCCTGGACTTGAAAAAGGTGCTATGGGATATTGAGTCTGAGACGTTTGACTCTCTCAAGGAAAGCCTTGATGATTACCTCCAAACCTGGCGTAAGTATAACATGGAATTCATAGAGAGCATGCACCTGATAGAATCCTCCCTCTATGAGACGAGTGAAGGCAGAAGGCTTGATGCCCTGGACAGAGGACTGAGCGTTATCCTGGAGGAAACTTATGAAAAGATGCTCCACTATGCTCACAATTTAAAAGGGCCTCTCACCACTCTTCACATGCTCGGAGTTATCCTGCCTATTCTTGGCTTGGTCATCCTTCCCTTGCTTGTGAGCTTTATGCCAGAAGTGAAGTGGTACCACCTTTTTATGCTTTATAATGTAGTGCTTCCTGTCTTGGTGTTTTATCTTGCAAGAAACGTGCTCTCAATAAGGCCTACTGGTTATGGCGAGAGTGATATATCTGAGACTAACAAGGAGCTAAGAAAATACAGGGACATTCTCATACCCATAGGAAAATCAGAGCTCAGAATAAGTCCCTTGGTGGTTGCGATAATGATATTCACAGCCCTTTTTATTGTTGGCGTATCTCCTCTTATAATCCACGCTGTTAGCCCTAACCAAGATATAGCGTGGGTGTCTGATGATGAAGGAGAAGGAATAAGAGTTATTGACACACCAACCAATTCAGGAGCAAGCTTCTACTTCCTTGGTTATAGGTATGAGATAAAAGACGGTGAATCGACAGATAACCTTGTAGGTCCATTCGGGTTAGGAGCAACAGTCCTAGGCATGGTACTAGTGCTTGCCTTCGGATTAGGAATAGGTTCTTTCTACAATTTCAGGAGCAAGAACGTAATAAAGATAAGAGAGCAATCAAAAGCCCTTGAGCAGGAATTTGCCTCAGCCCTTTTCCAGCTCGGAAACAGACTTGGAGACGGCCTGCCTGCAGAGATAGCCTTTGGCAAAGTATCCGGGGTAATGGAAGGCACCTTAAGCGGAAAATTCTTTGAGCTTGTAAGCATTAACATTTCCAAACTAGGGATGAGCGTTGAGCAGGCTATCTTCGACGAGAAAAGAGGAGCCCTCATATATTATCCTTCCAACCTTATTGAGAGCAGCATGAAAGTATTGGTGGAGAGCAGCAAGAAAGGCCCTATGATAGCAAGCCAGGCAGTAATCAATGTTGCAGAGTACATAAAACAAATCCACAGAGTGGACGAGAGGCTAAAAGACCTGATGGCAGACGTCATAAGCAGCATGAAAAGCCAGGTAAGATTCCTCACCCCTGCAATAGCAGGCATAGTTATTGGAATAACAAGCATGATAACCCAGATACTAGGGCATTTGGCCATGAGACTTGCTGATTTGTCAAAAGAGGCAGGCGAAGCTAGTGTGCAGGGCTCAAGCATCCTAGGGCTTTTTGGCACAGGCATACCTACCTATCACTTCCAGATTGTCGTAGGACTGTACGTGGTGCAAATAACCTTCATACTCTCAGTGCTGATTAACGGCATAGAGAACGGAAGCGACAAGCTCAGCGAGAGGTACATAATCGGTAATAACCTCTTAAAAACAACCGTGACTTATGTCCTGATATCTTTGATTGTTACAATCCTGTTCACAGCAGTGGCAGGCTCAATACTAACAGGGTTTACTACGACATGATTAAGTTAAGTAAAATAATTCTTATGCAGAATTAGAAAATTAAATGGGCCGGATGGGATTTGAACTCCTAACCCGGACGTTCTTCTAAATGCCTGCTTTTATCATTATTTTTTGCGACAAGTCCAGAGCGCCAGCGCCCCTGTTTAATCTGCTCGTCGATATTACGTCAACACCCGTTTTTGCATGATTGACAATATTTGTTAAATCGACGTTTCCAGAGGCTTCGATGAGCGCAGCATCATGTATTAATAGGACTGTTTTCTTCTCCTCGGTAAAACTCATGTTGTCAAGCATGATGGTAGGAATCATTCCAGATTTTTTTTGCTTAAGCCTGCGAAAAATTTCTGCGGCAAAAATAGCTTCTTTTTTATTTTTTACCTCTATAATAACGCCGCAGTGAAGTTGGGTATTATAAGCACGCTCAATAGCAGCTTGTATGAAATTTTTGTTGCCCTTTAGCTCAAGCTCGACAGCTTTAAGATGGTTATCCTTTATCATGATGGCGCCGTGTAGGCCGATCCTGTGAGTTAATGCGCCACCCACAAAGACTGCTTTCTTCTCTAAGTATTCATCAGCCCAGCATTTCCTTGTCGCGGCAACCTTTGCATAGTATCCTTTGATAGCATCAACGTATCGTCTTGTGTTGGATGCAATGCCTGACATCATCTGCAGAAAGTTCAATCCAGTGCGCTCTGTCTTAAGAAGCGTTTGAGCATTGCCATTTAGGATAAATATGATGTCTCCTGCTTTGACACTATCGCCATCCTTGAAATTGCATTTCGCTTTTAAGCCATATTTTTTGTAAAACAGTGTGATTTCCTCGATTCCCGCAATTATCCCATTTTGCTTGGATTTGATTGTTGCTGTAGCGCGTAGTTTTTTGCTCACAACATTATCCGTAGTTATATCTCCTCTATCGCCAATATCATCCTGCATCTTCTGAGACAGATATGAGAGAACTCTCTTCCTGTAAAGAGGGTTTTTCATAGTCAGCAGCCTTCCTGATTGATAAACGGCTTCGAGAAGCTTTTTACGATTATTGATGTTAAACACCTTTTAAAGTTAAAAACATGAATGGGCCGGGAGGGACATTCAGAAAAACTAAAGCTTTTCTGGGTGAAAAACCAGTTTTTCATTTGAACCCTCGACACCACGGTTTCACAGTAAACGAAGGTTTACTGGATTTTTCCTTCGTAAACACTTCAGCCGTGTGCTCTCCTTAGACGAGTGTTGTCTGCTCCCAGTCTGAGCTACCAGCCCAACCTTTAATCAAGATTTAATGAGGATTTATAAATCTTTTCTCATCAGAATCCTTTTCTTGTTTTGATGTATTTGAGAAGCTCTTCTGATATCAGGAACTTGCCATTAGTCAGAACATACCTGAAAGGTAGGATTATTGATTTTCCTTCTTTAACCTTAAGCTCAACTTCGTCTTGGAATTCCATTTCCCCAATCCTCTTGCCTTCAGCTATCTGCTTGCACACAAAAACAGCATTATCTGTAGGGAATTGTTCCTTGCCTATGTTTCTTCTCTCAGCGCCTTTCAGGACAAGCTCTTCCTTTGTTCTTTTCCTCGGCGGATTATCGCCTAAGATGCCTCCGAAAATAAGGTATTCAAATTTCTTAGCGTCCTCAGACGTAAGCGCCTTCTCTGCTTCAGGGTCAAGAACGCACATCTTCTCAAACTTTATTTCAGAAACGCTTTTTGTATAGCAAGTCCCAAAGCCTTTTAACTTCTTTGCTTGGCTCTTGTTGAGATTCGTAAAGATAAGGTTTCCTTTGCCAACAATCGAGGAAATGTGCTTGTATTCTAAGAAGCACCACTTGTAAAGGCGCTTCTCTAGGTGCTCGATGACGTATTTCATATTAAGAATCAATGCTTATTTCAATTTCTCAAACTTCTTCTCTCCTGAGAGAAGAGCTCTTAAAGTTTTTCTGATAGCGCTAGCCTTCACCCTAACCTGTTTTTCAGTATCCCTATCCCTGATTGTGACGGCAGCAGGCTTTTTTTCTATTGTCTCAAAGTCAATGGTTATGCAGAAGGCTGTGCCTGCCTCTGCCGCTCTCAAATAACGCCTACCGATCTGGCCTGACTCGTCATAAACGCACAGGAACTCCTTGCTGAGCTCGTCATAAATCTTTCTTGCCTTCTTTACAAGCTCGTCTTTTTTCAATAATGGGAAGATGGCTATTGGTATTGGGCTTAGATGGTAAGGAATCTTGAAAATAGTTTTGCCCTCTTCTTTCTCTTTTTTATCATAGAACAAGTCCAGCAAGGCAAATACTGGTCTGTCAGTGCCGAACGCTATCTCAAGCACATGAGGCACATATTTCTCCCCGGTTGCTTCGTCAAAAGCCTCAAGCGTAGTTCCGCTAAACTTAGCGTGTTGTTTCAAGTCATAGTCTGTCCTGTCATGCACACCGCACAGTTCAACCCAGCCAAAGCTTCTTGTGTTAATCTCAACATCCCAGGCATCGTCTGCGTAAAAGGCTTTCTCATCAGGAAAGTGCTGCCTTATCCTAATCTTATCCTCTGGTATGCCCATGTTTATGAAGAGCTTGTAAGCAACTGCTATTGTCCACGCATAAGCCTGGCTCTTGAAAAGCTTTTTCTTCAAAGCATCCTTTATCTTCATCTTCTGAACTTCTTTTTTCTCCTCTTGACCCTTGTAATCCCATAACGGAAGAACCTCATTCTTAACATCATTGTACTTATCAAAGCCTGCCTTTAATTCCTTCTTGATAAAAAGCTGAGCTTCTGCCTGAGTAAACTCTCGCATCCTGATAATGTGCTGCCTTGGGCTTATCTCATTCCTAAAGGCTTTACCGATTTGGAAAACCCCAAAGACTGGCTGGCGCCTGAAGAAATCGCTGAACCTAAGAAAAGGCAGATAAGTCGTGGTGGCTGTTTCTGGGCGATTATAAGCCTCCTGGTCAATGCCAACTATGGTTTTCATCATTAAGTTGTGCTTCTTAATTTCAGGGTTCAGGTCGCTGCCGCAGCTAGAGCACTTGATTTTCTTGTCTGCAATGAACTTAAGGTATTCTTCAGGTTGCTTGAAGTGCTTAGCCTCTGAATAATCACCTAAAAGATGGTCGAGCCTGAAGTTTGACTTGCACTTTGAGCAGGAAATTATTGCGTCTGTAAACCCTCCCAGGTGGCCAGAAGCCTCCCACACCTTCCTCTCCATTACTATAGGGCACTCAACCTCAAAGAACTCCTCTTTCTGCAAGGTTTTCCTGATAACATTCTCAACATTATTCTTGAGCAGCTTTCCAAGAGGAGCATAAGTGTAGAACCCTGCTGTGCCTCCATAAATCTCAGGCTCAGGACCCCAGATGAAGCCCTTGCGCTGCATAAAGCTGGTAAGTTCCTGCAAAAACTCTTTCTCCTTATCCTTCACAGGCTCCTTGCTGCTCTTGCCATCCTTTGCATCATTACCTTTATTATCCTCTCCCATAGGCGAGAATTAGTCAAGATGGTTATATAAAGTTATTGGAAATGCATTTTCCAATTCAAAAATCTGAAAGATTTTTGTTATTGGAAAATAAGGGAATTATCTTTTCAGCCACTCAACCTGCTCGCTATCAAGGTCTAGGTAATGAGTCAGTTTATCAGCCTCTTTCTTGTTCTTCTTGAAAATAGGTCTAATGTAAGGGAGAGTGTCTTGCAAGGCTCTTTTCTTGCTGGTATGAGTCTTATCACCTATCTTCTCAGCAATAGCCTTCTTTTTCAGATTTCGCTGTTTAGCAATCCATAGCTTAAGAATTCTTGAGGTTGGCTTATAATTAATAAAGCTCTTGTACTTATCGTCCTTTGCAACAGCAACGCCGGCACTCAGTAGGTTATAGCAATAAACATAAAACCTGTAATATTGCCAGCGCATAATCCTACCTTTGAAAACATCTGCCTTGCTAAGAGCATCAAAGCCTCTTGCTAAATCTGCTGGCTTTGTGTACTCCTTTGGCAGGTTCTCATCCATCCAGAGGAATATCTTATCAAGGTCTTCCTCAACATTGTCAAAAGCACCCAGGGCAACATCAACATCAGTTGTCTTGAGCACTTTCATTAATGCCTGGATTATGGTGTCTGTCCTGTCCCTGTCCCCGTATTCTTCCACCTCTTTTCTAGTAAGCTTCTTGTCATCAGCAGCAAGGCTTTGCAAGTCATTAATAGCAGCCCTCATGTCACCGCCAGCTCTCCTGGCAAGCATGGTTAAGGCTTCTTCATCATAACTGACCCTTTCTTCTTTGCAAATTCTCTTCAAAAATTTGAGAATAGAAGTGTAAGGCCGCGTCTGGTACTCTACCAAGCTGCATTTCTTTCTAAGACCAGAGAACTTCTGCTCATAAGGCTCATTAGCCGCAAGGATAATCGGGTAAATACTTGTATCGATAAGCTTGAGAATAGCCTGCACTCCTCCCCTGTCCTCCTTGCCTGTTATGCCGTCAAGCTCATCCACAAGAATGATTTTGCTCTTAAAGAACAAGCTCGCCTGCTTAGAAGCGCTTCCGAGCAAAGAATTAATCTGCTCAGCATTCCTTGTGTCGCTGGCATTAATCTCCACAAGCTCATAACCCAAGTCATGCGCCAATGCATAAACACTACTGGTCTTGCCGCCACCGCTGCCTCCGTAGAGCAATAAGGCTTTGCCTCTCTTGAAGCCAGCTACAAACTTCCTTAGCTCCTGAATAGCCTGCTCCTGCCCCTCAACATCAGAGAGTTTTCTAGGCGTGTACTTCTTGACCCAGGGAATGAATTCTGCCATATACGGCTGCCGGGATTTGAACCCGAGTCTCAAGCTCTTTTCACGGGAGTGAAAAGTCTAAAACTTTCCAGTTCTCATATGGGAAGCTCGAATGATAGCCACTACACCACAGCCGTATAACTGGCAGGAAGATGCATAGCAGTTATAAATTTTACTTAGAAGAAGGCTTCCTTGGCTTGTCTTTCTTGGCCTCATTTCTCTTTATGAAGTGTTTGAACAAGCAGATTATTCCCAGAAACGCTGCTAGGATTATTAGCAAATACAAGAGGTTTAATATCCGATTATCGGGGGTGCTTTTGAAAAGGAGTATGTAACCTGCTGCAAGCACATAGATGATTAGGAAGATCGCAGTAACGAATTTACCCAACTCTTTGGGAGCAATGTCATCGACCCCGCCAACTTGAGTATTGGCAACGCCTTGTAAAATCATAATCACTGCAAGGATGAAAATGGTTATCATAAAAGTCTGAGTTATAAAGCGGGTAGTTAAGTCTGAATAAGCTCTAAGTTGCAGGCCTGTCACAACTTGTTGATAAGTCGGAGCCATGTCTAAGCCTTGAAAAATCATGTTCAGTTTGGCATCGGTTAAGTCATAGGATTTGGATATCCCGCTCATTAAAACATCATAGCCAACCAGACAGGCAAAGATGAGCATTATGCCCAGGGCTATCTGCACATAACCAACCGGCCTTTTAATATGAGTCATCTGCTCTTTCTTTTGAATTACATATATTTAAATCTATTGAAAAGGGAATTTTGGATAAACTTTTTATAGGCTCATTAATTCCTTCTTCTTATGATTGTTGGGATCGTTGGCAAAGCTAATTGCGGAAAATCAACTTTTTTCAAAGCAATGACCTTAGCAGAGGTAGAAATAGCTAATTACCCGTTTGTCACTATCAAACCCAACCATGGCGTCGGCTTTGTAAGGCTTCCTTGCGTTGACAAGGACTTTAATGTGAATTGCAAGCCAAAGCACGGCTATTGCCTGGAGCATAACAGGTTTGTGCCTGTTGAGCTGGTTGATGTTGCTGGGCTTGTCCCTGGAGCTCATGAGGGAAAAGGCATGGGTAACCAGTTCCTTAACGACCTTAACCAGGCAGATTGCCTTATCCATGTCGTGGATGTTAGCGGCGGGACTAATGAGAAAGGAGAGCCTGTGAAGCCGCTCTCATACGACCCTGCTAATGATGTCAAATTCTTAGAGGTAGAGCTTGACCACTGGTACTATGATATTCTTAAGAAAGGCTGGGACAGGCTTGCAAGGCAGATACAGCAGGAGCACTTGCAAATCCAGAAGGTGCTTACCAAGCAGCTATCAGGCATGGGAGTGAGTGAGGAATTAATTGATACTGCTCTTAAAATAGCAGGGCTGAAGGATAAGATGGTGACTAGCTGGTCATCAGAGGAATTGTTCCGGCTGGCAAGCTTCCTGAGGAAGAAGACCAAGCCCATGATTATTGCTGCCAACAAGGTTGATGTGCCAGGCGCAGCTGAGAACTATGAACGATTGAAAAAAGAGTTTCCTGACAGGATTATTATTGGTTGCAGCTCAGAGTCAGAGCTTGCCTTGAAGGAAGCAGCAAAGCATGGGATGATAAGATATATTCCTGGCAGCAAAGGCTTTGAAACCGCAGATGAGAGCAAGCTTAATGAGAAACAGAGGAAAGGATTGGAATTTATCAAGGCTAATGTTTTAGAGAAATTCAATGGAACAGGCGTTCAGGAAGTCCTGAACAAGGCGGTTTTTGAGCTCTTGCATTACATAGCAGTTTATCCTGTTGCCAACAACAAGCTCACAGACAAAGATGGCAATGTATTGCCAGACTGCTTCCTTGTAGCCAAAGGCATAAACGCCCTGGACTTTGCTTTCAAGGTGCACACAGACATAGGAAAGAACTTTGTAAAAGCCATAAACCTGAAGACTAAGCAGCCAGTGGCCAAGGAGGCTCCTCTTAACAATGATGATGTTATAGAAATAATGACGAGCAAATAAATAAAAAATAAATTATTTCTTCTTCTTCACCAAGCCGTGCTTCTCCAATACTTCCTTGTACTTCTTGAAGTCGTTGCTCGCCTTGAAGCTCCTCTTCTTGCCAGGAGGAAGCTCGTTAAGCCATTTGTGCATAATCTTGAGGACTTCCACAACTTCAGGGTCAATAGCCGGCTCTTTCTCTACCTCATCAACAGAAACCTCAGCAGCCTCCATAGGCCTTCTCTTGAAGATGTTAATCCTGCCAAAGAACTTGGTGAGCAAGCCCTCCCTTTCCTCAACTAGCACTGCCTCTTCCTCTTTTATCTCCTTAACCTCTTCTTCCTTCTCCACAATCTTCTTCTCAGCGTCTTCTATGTCGTCCTCCATTGACCTGAGCTTAGCCATCTCCTCTGGAGAAAGGTCTTCGGTTTGCTCTGTCTCTTTTATCAAGCCTCTCCTGAAAGAGAACAATCTTCCCAGGAACCCTGGCTGATTATACTCCACCCTTACCTCGCCAGGAGCCATGTCCGGAACCCGCTCATACTTCTTCTTTTCAGGAACATGAAACTTTATCCTGAAACCCTTTCTTTCCCTAGACCTTCTCCTGCCAATATAACTCCCTATTTCTTTGTTAAAATCCTTTGATGCGATTTTGACCACCTCTAAGCATTAATAGCTTATTTTTAAGATTGAGCTATTTATAAAACTTTCTGCATAAAACAAAGCACTAGCACTGGACATGTCGACGTGAGGTTTATAAATGAGTTGTTGTCTCATCATGCTATGGGTTCTCAAAAATGCTTTAATACCAAACCAGAATTAACCCCTGAACTTGCAGAGATAGTTGGAATTATGTTTGGTGACGGGTGCCTTTACCTTGACAGACTTAATAAATATCAAACAATTATCTCTTTTAACAAGAAAGAAAGAGATTACCTTCATTATGTTAAGAACCTTTTCGAAACTTACTTGGTCGGATATCACTTTTGCATTACTGAGAACAAAGATGAAGTTTTGTTAAGGAACACGTCTATTTTTGTTGGCAAACAATTAATTGAAGCTGGTCTGAAAGCCGGGAATAAAATTGACAATAAAATAACGATTCCGGAATGGATTTTTAATAATAGAATTTTCTTAATGCATTTTATACGGGGGTTATTTGATACAGATGGTTGTATTTATCGTAAATATGATAATTACGTTCAGATACAATTGAAATTGGCTTGCAAAGAGTCTATTGATTCGGTATATCGGACATTGAAAAAATTGAGCTTTAACCCTTCAAAAGTTCAGGAAGAAAGCAATAAGCACAAATTTGCTTGGAAGATATATTTATGTCGTCAAAATGAAATAAGACTTTTTTTTGATTTAATTAAACCAAGAAATATAAAACATATTAACAGATACAAGAGAATGAATGGGGCTGCCGTGATTTGAACACGGACCTATTGGTCTCTTCCTTGAAGCGCAGGCTTCAACAGACCAGGGCGTTAATCATCGCCGCAGGATTTACCGCAGCTCATCGCTCCAGAACTGGAGCCAATCATTTTGAACAGGAAAGTCGCTTACTACTTTCCCTCTAGCCAGGTTATACTACAGCCCCGACGAGTCACAGGTATATTTGCGCTTATTTAAAGCTTACTATTGAAACTAGCAAAAAAGAAAAGCTTATAAGCAAGTTCTTTCAAGAAAAAGTTCATGCAAATAATAACTAATCTTTCCCCTGAGAAATATTTTTATGTTTGCGACGGCAGCGTTATCAAGAACCTGAGCGAGCTGCCTGATGCTCTGAGAAACATGAGCCCAGAAGCTTTTAACAGCCATGTTAACACTGAGAAAAATGATTTCTATAACTGGATTAAGGATGTTTTCGAGCTCTCAAGCCTTGCAAGGAAAGTCAAGGGTGTGAAGCGCAAGGAAACCATGGCCAAGAAGGTGTTCATGGAGATATTCTCTTAGATTCTTAAGGTCTTTGAAAAGAGAGATACTCAAAAGGACCGTCAAGACTCATCCATCGTTTTAGTCTCTCTTTTTTTCTCTTTGATATTCTTTCTTTTTGTATTATTTTATTATGTTTTATAATAATCTCTTCTAGAATTTCGGCCTGTTGGTTTGTAAATCCGACTAACGGCACGCCCAGTTCGAATGTGTAACGCGGAGCTCCTTTCATCAGGCCCAATACTGTTTCAAGAACATTTTCAAATTCTTTTCCAAAAATAAAATTTTCTTCTTGGTTGTTTATACGATAAACAAGATTATATTCTTCAGGCCGCTCATAAATCGTAAGCATGTAATGATATTTCTTTTTCATCTTTTGCCTGCCTAATTATTAAATAATAATTAAAATCTAAAAAATAATTTACTTCTTCTTATTCTTCCTCGGGTTATAGTAGGCGTAGCCTTTCTCTTCTGCTATGTCCAGGCATAATAGCACCAGGAGCACCAACACTATGAAGAGCACTATGTTGATGTGCTTGCAGTAAGCATTCCAGTAGCCCAGCACTCCCACAGGCTGTTTTTTCAGGACTTTCAGAGTCATTATCGGGCTGTCTGTTACTCCTCCTTTTTTGTCATTGGCTGTGAACACGATTTGCTCTTCTCCTGCCCAGTTGTGTTCTGGCCTAAGAGTTGCTATGCTGCCGCCAATCTTAACGTCAACATGGCCGGGCTGGCTTGATGTATAGCTTAGAACATCAAAGTCAGGGTCTGTGAAGTATTGCTCAAGGTTTATTTGGTAGTCTGTGTTCTGCTTCCATTCATGCATTAGTCCTGTCTTGTCCTGGCTTGGTTGCTCGTAGAACTTGTCTGTGTTAGGGTTGCCTATGAGGATTAGTGCCAGTATGCTTAGGATTAGCAGGAAGATTAGGATTATGTTGATAACCCTGATAGTCTTCATGCAGCTGGCTTTTATTCTCTTCATCTTGAAGTCTGGCTTGAATCTCATGTATGCAACAATTATGAGCATTATGCCTGCGGCTCCTGCAAGTATTAGTGTCACTAGACCGCACCATCCAATCCTTGAGTAGTTGAAGTTTCTTAGGAAGTCAATGGCTTTTGAGATGAAGTTCTTGTCTCTTAGCACCACCCAGAACTGCCTCTGATAATCAATGTCTAGTTTGTCATCTACAAGGCTTATGGTCAGGGTTATCTTGTTGAGGTAGGTTCCTTCGTTGTAAGCAGTGTAGTTCCTTGGATAAGCATGGAGCACTTTTATCTCTCCAGGCTCAAAGCTCATTGTGTCCTGGTCAAGGTACACAAACCTTGATTCAAGCTCTCCGAGCTTTAGCTGGTAAGTGCCTCCTCTTAATCCTGTGTTTTGTATGAGCATGGGTATGCTCTTGGTTTCATAATTAATCCTGTGCTTGTCTTGGAGCAGCTCAACATTGTAGCATGTTCTCTGTGTTACGCTTTCCAGCTCCACTTTTATCTCATGAGTCTGGTAAGGCGCTCTTAGCTGCTTCACTATTATGAATGAGGTTTGTTTTGCATCAACACAGGGGAAGTTGAGCTTTACAGGAAGGTTGATGTTCTGGCTTGGCTTGAGCCTTACAAACCTGTTCTCCTCTGCAACACTAACCCAGCCAGGACTGTCTGTGATTATCTCGTATGCTTCCTCATATAAGCCGTCATTCCTGATGTTGAGGGTGAAGATTTTTTCTCCGCAGCAAGCCTTGTCTGAGACCATTTTGTTATATCCTTCAAGGGTTGCTCCTGATTCAAAGCAATTATTCACTCTTAGCTTGAAGCTTTTCTCCTTGTACATGTCGCCGTATTCTGTCCTTGCTTTTAGCACTAATTCGTATTCTCCGATTTCCTTTTCTGTAGGAGTGATTATCATGCTTACAGCATTCTCTTTTCCTGCTTCGAGCTCAAAACTGTCTTGGCTGAGTTTTACAAAGCTGGGCCCGATGAGTTGGAGGTGATACTTGTTAGGAGTCTTTGCAAGATTGGTAAGGGTTATCTTTGCTTCCTTGCTCACATCCTCGCAGGCGTCCATCTCAAGCGCATCTGTCTTTATGCTGAAGTCATAGTCCCTCTCAATAGAGAAGCTCTCCACTCCTCGCACCATGTTCTGGCTTTTCTCAGAGGTTATGGTGAAAGGGTACTCTATCTTAGCGTACTGGCTTAATGGGAATTTTACATACAGGTAAACTGTTTTTTGTTCATCTGGTGCAAGGCTTATCTCGTCTTGGCTTAGGACTGTAAAGTCTTTGTAGATTTCAGGAGCTATTTTGAAGGTGTCTGTGAAGTCAGCTACGTTCTGCACATCGACTTGGATGGTTATTATGTCTCCAGGCAGGATTTGCTCATTCAGCACTTTGCTCGCAAACTTTATGCTCTGGCACTTGCTTGAAACCACTTCCTTATAGATTTCCTTGCTCCTGCCGTAGTTGGTTCTTACGCTGGCAGTATAGAATGTGTTCAAAGACTCATCGCATGGAACCTCAATATATACATACACTTTGTTATCTTCTCCTGGTGCTAGCTCAAAGGTGTCGTCGCTCAAAGTGATTAAGTCCTTGATAGGGGAGTATATTTCGACTTTGAACAAGGCTTCAAAGTCACCGATGTTTTTTATTTCCAAGGTGTCTGTTCTTTTGCTGCACTGGCAAGCCTTAAGGTTATGAACTGGGTAAGGGCTTTCCAATGAGAACTCATCAGTCACTTTGTTAACAATCAGCTCTGCCTGTGCCATGCTTACGAGCAAGGCAAGGATTACGAACCACACCAGATAGTTTTTCACACCTTTCATTTTAGTCCCCCATAAATTTATATTTTGTAATTATATCTCCTTATATTTCTTAATTATTTTATTCTTATAACTCAGTAATACGTTTCAACATTCTCCTCGAACTCAGGCTTGAAGTCTTTCTCAAGCTCCTCTTCTCCTTTCTTTCTCATCTTCACAATAGAAAGGATGATGGCTATGAGGATGATGATTATTAGTGCTATTATAATTACTATTTTAAAAGCCTTGAACAAGGGCGAGCTTTCCTGCTCTTGCGGTTGTAACGGGCCAATGCTTCTTGCCACCAAGTTGATAGAGGTGCTTGCCAAGCCTGTTTTTATCTCCATAGGTATTACTGCTCTGGTCACTGGCTTTTCAACAGAAAGATAAAGGTAAAAGGTTGCTTCCTCTCCTCCGGCCAAGGTTATCTTGTCAGCAGGGTCTATCCTGTAAGTTCCAATCTCCTTTATTGCCTCCGCTTTTGGTATCAACTCATAATCCTTTTCGTGGGTTGCTGTGTTTTCTATTTTTATCTGGTACACCACGCCTTGTCCGACTACAACTTCTCTATAAGGAACATAATCAATGTTCGTGTCCTTTATCTCTGTTATCTCTGCTGATGCGATGTTGCTGAGCATAAGTGTTATGCTTATCAAGAATACTGCGATTATTAGATGCTTATTCATTTTTCACCCTCTTTCTGAGAGAGTAGGATTTTATATATAAAGTTTTCGTTTGATAACCATTTCGAAGTGGTTAAAGAAAAAAGATTTAAATAGGAGAAGCTTTGCCTTGTGTATTATGGACTGGGTTAATGCAGGAAGACTCGAATATTTTGGTAAAAGAAGAAACGAGATTCATAAACAGTTTGATGAGGCTTATGGCGAGGGTAACTGGAGGATTATGTGGCGCTGGGGAAAAGAAGGCAAACTTATCATACATTACCTGAGTGCTTGCCGAATATATGAAGATGCTTATTTCATTGACTCATTCAAAAGAGAAGAAATATGGCACGAATTAAGCGCTAATGCAAAGAATATTTTTGATTATGACGAATCAGATATTGAGTCAGGACTGGATTACTTAATACAAAAAGGTCCTGCCACCCACATCCAGGACATCGCTATAAGAAACGTTTTCTTCAGAAGAGGCCAGGAGTTTGAAGGCAAAGAACTCATCCAGATAAGAAGCCACAGCTCTTACTGGGGGCAGATGCTCAGCCCTGGCAGAGTGCCTTTTCACCTTCCAGAGATGATTATACAACCTCACCAACCCGGATGGTGGGAGAACAATTCTGTAGAGTGTTGGTACCAAGACGCAAAGGTTTTGCAAATAAAGAAGCAATGAATAAAGAATAAAGCCTTGGATAAAATAGAAGCGCCAAGAATCTTTATATGGGACGCATCCGTTGATACTCGTCATCGACAATAAGGCCGGCCATGAATAGCCTGGCAAGCCAATTACCCGCCACCAGATTATTCTTTGCAGTATTCTCCTTAACGAAAGTTGGACTTGGGAAAAAGATTCTTGTCCTCTGATGACCCCTCATCGAGTATAGTTTCATAGTTTGATAGAAAACCTTTGTGTGCTTCCTTGTTCTCTTGTATCGGTCAATATTGCCATGGGTTAACTCTGCTAGTTTCTTGTCCTCTGCTGTTTTGAGGCCTTTGTAAGCTCTAGTTTTTGAATTCATTTCTGTGTTGAATTGTATATAGCACACCTTACCATATTTCATTTCTTGAGCGCTAAGTTTTGACAAGTCTATGCGCGTTGCTTGTCCGTATTTTTTGTCTGCTTCCTTTTGTATGCTTATCAAATCCGCATCTTTTACGTTGTATTTTCCAGCTTGTGCTATCTGGCTTAAAGCGTCAGTAATGTTTTCCTGCTTCAGAACAGGGTTAAGCACAGTTGTGAAATAAATGACTACTTGATCATTCTCAATATTATAAACCTGCCAATCATTTGCTATAAGCTTAGGGGGCGTGTTGACGAGTTTCTCTAATGGCGTTTCTCCCTTTTCATCCATTTTGACATCCCCTTTAATAGTACTGCACGCTGCTCTCGCTCTTAACACTATCTGAGTATTTCTTGATTCCAATAACCAAGCCAATGATAATAAGAACTACCACTCCTCCAATCAGGAGCACTCTTAATGAGAAGAACCATAAGAAGCTGTTATCAACAACTCCTGATTCCTTGACATTGGCTATGAGCAGGAATCTCTGCACTTCTTCTCCGCTCTGCACACTAACAACAAAAACCCTTTCTCCAGGAGCAACCCCTACATTATTATAAGCACCAACGTACAAGTCAACTATTCTCTCTGTTTCGCTTGGAACAATAATCAGGCTGCCAGGCTCAATCCTTGCATAGCCCCACTCATCAATGCCTGTGACTGTGAATATATACTCTTTGTCATTGAACTCCCTGTTGGAAACCCTTATTGGAAACACTGCCTCTTGTCCTTTGTAAACATCTTGTATCTCCATCACATCAATAAAGGTATTTCCGATTGTCTGGTTGTTTTCAAGTATCATCTGGCAGTACTTGTCCGGAATAACCCTGATGCTGCTAACTCCTGGTATGCCTTCCATTTCTCCGAAAACATTCATGAAGCTTGCTTCCACGATTATCTTGTAATCATACATAGGAGCGCACATAGGCGCTCTTAGGAAGAATTCTATTGTCTCAGCACTGCACACCTCAAGATTATCAACGTACTGAACTGATTCAATGCCTAGCTCAGGCACAATCACCCTCACTTTTAGGTTTCTTATGTTGTAATCCCTGTTATTTATAAGGGTGACGATGGTGTTGAATGCTCTGCCATTAAAAACAAAATCAGCAGGATTAGTGCTTATGCTTTCAATGTACAGGTCACAGGCATCTCCAAGCCCGTTACGCTCAGCATCCCTTTGCATAGGATTGGTTATGTATGGGCAGTTATCCTCCATGTCAACCACTCCGTCGCAATCAATGTCTGGCAGAAGGCGATGGCCTATGCCCGTGCTTATCATGCATGTTTGTGCAGAAGCAAAGCCTGTAGCTAGCACAAGGACGAATAATGCAACAATCCCCCAAACAACAGATTTATTCATTTTACCACTCGGAAATAGTCAAGAGTTTATATGCTTTTTTATTTTCTTGAATCTAAAGGAATATTAATAATCAGGATTGGCCCCCACAAATCCTGAGTGAACAACTCAGTTCCACCTTGTTTCACATTTAAATGATGCACAAATGCGCCGACATAGACGTTCTTAAGAGAATCAGACAGCAAACCTAAAGAAACCAATGCCTCACCACTATAAGCATCCCGAACCCCATCCAGAGTTTTAGAAGCATTATCATAACTGCCCGAAGTAATAATACCTTTCAAGAGCAAAGGGCCTATCTCAGCTCTTCCATGAATCTTATAAAATTTTTCAGTAATGCTTTCGGATTCAATAATAAAGCCGCCGAGCTCTTCCCTGCCAGGCAGATTAAGGACTTCCTTCAGATTGCCCTTGCCGTAATATATCAAGCCTTCAATAAAGGACTTGTTGAAATCACCAATCCCCAATCCTACTCCGCCAGAGAAGCTATTAAACACGAACTTATCCATGTAAGGAGTCCACACATGACGATATCTTACAGGAACCCATTCCTTGTTAGTGTGAATGTATTCAAATCCGAGCCTGCCTATTTCAAGGACCTTAAACTCAAGGCCAGCATTAAACTCGCTGAAAACCTGCTTTAAACTTCCGCCAAAAACAGGAATACGATCATCATAAGAATAACTAAGCCCTGTGCCAAAGAGTTGGTAATTCTTACCTGCTAAAAGGCCTTCAAACAACCAGCCTTTACCTGTCCTCCCAGGGTCTTGTTCCTCAGCCTCAAAACTTTCGCTCTCAAGAACATAAGCTCCTTTGAGCGAGAAAAGCATAGGTGATTTTGTTCTTTGTCTTGAATGCCTTTCCTCCACAGGCACAAAGCTTTTAGCCATCTTGTCAAGCACTGGCTTAGGGCATGGCTTTGGTTCCTCTTTTGGAGTCTGAGCATGTGTTTGAGGTACCAATGCTGGTTTGCCTCTTTCAAGTTCTATCTTTGCAGTGCCTAAAACAAGGTCTATTTTTTCATAAGTCATCTGGCCTTCTAGTTTTTCACCAGGTTCTATCCCGAATTCATCCAAATCAATTCTTCCATAGGTAAATGCTATCTTGTGGCCAAACCTGTCGGTGATGTACCCTTTATCATCTGTCTGGTATTTATCATTAAGGATTCTGTTCTTATCAGTTAGTTTGAGAAGGAATTCTGTTCGCATGCCTGCTTTGTTAACTTGTGGTGTTACGCTAAAAGTCTGGTCATAAGGTATAATGGTTGTTTCTCCTTGCCTGACGTATCTTGGCTCATTATTACCTATGATTACCTCAAGCGGCTTTATTATGTAATCTTCAGGTTTTACTGCAGGAGTGCTTTTTTGTTTGGCAGGCTCAGGTTTTGTTTGTTCTGTTTTCTGAACTTCTTTTTTCTTCTTATCCCTTTTCTTGAACACCCCCATTATCCTATTCCATATGCTCTGGTCATCAGCATTGGCTGTTAAGGAGGCTTCAAAAGCAGGATTGGGGGTTGCGTAGCTAGGCTTATTCAGGAGCCCAAGTCCAGCGCTGCTCAGCATTAGAAGAGTCATTCCTGTAGCTGCTCTTTTCCTTAGCTTATTCCAACCACCAGCGGTTTTTTCTTCAAGAGATTGGTTGAAGTAATCAGTTAGTTGCATTATTCCTCGCTGGAAGCTAGAATAATTTATAAAGATTTCGATAGTTAACTACTAAAAAATGATAACAAATAGTTTGGGAGTCGTTATATTTTAAATAATCAATAATTTTCCGATGATTAAATTGCAAGAAGTCAAAGGACAATACACTATAAGTATACCCAAGGAGAAAGTCTTACAAGCTGGCTGGAAGAAAGGAGACGCTCTGGCAGTAGATTTTGACCGAAGAACTGGAGAGCTGATTCTGAGCCGATTGAAACCGGCTGATGAGCCTAGGGCATAGAACTTTATCTAGAATTCGATGTCTTCTTGCTCCCAAAGGTTTAGTTTCTTTGATTTTGTCATTTGCCAAGATAATAGTATAACTAGAATTATTATTGCGATTAATTCACTTATTAATTTGCTGAAGATATCATTATCTGTTATTTCGTATAACTCGTATGTGTAGAGTAATGATTGGATGAGATGAGTTATAAAATTAACTAACACCACAATCAACGAAACAATCAAGCCAGCAATGATTGATACTCTCAAGGCAATTCTGTTCTTGATGGATTGATTCTTGTTCTTGTTTTTTTTAGGCATACAATCCTCTTAAACTTAGTACTATTTAAATATTATTGAAGCGGAGCTTTGGCTATAAACCCCGTTTTTGGCTATAAAGCGTTTAGAAGGCTTAAAAACGAAGAAAACAACGGTTTTGAGATTATGAGCTGGAATGATAAGCACTGGACAACCTTGCGTAAGGTTTATAAATAAATACATACTAATATATTAGGAAAAAGCTAATATATTAGGATTTGAATGGTACATATTGATTGGGAAGAGATAAAAATTTTAGTTAGACCCGAAGAAATAGAAGAACAAGGTTGTATAAGGTCAAAAATTAAAGATGATTACTATCCTGATTTGGAAATTGAGGGTATCACCCCTCGATATTATTATCATAAACAATATCGGGATAAAGATGAGTACACAAATAGAATCCTCCTGACTAAAGAAACTGGCGAGGATCACTCTGCATACTTCAAACCTTTTGTTGAAGATTGCATATCCAAATTTAAAGATTCTATGAAATTGAATACTGTTGACATAATAACGTTAATACCCAACGGAAACAATAAGTATTACAAAACTATGATGGAAGTCGCAGGCACAATTAGTGAATTGTTAGGAAAACCGCGAACGATATTATTGAGAAGGCAAACGACAGAAAAGCATAAAGATAGGAGTCGAAAATCTAGATTCGAGGCAGTTCATGGGCACTTCTCTGTTGATAATGTTGAGCTAGTGAAGGGAAAAACTATTTTCCTGATTGATGACGTGAGAACATCTGGAATGTCTGCCTTGGAGTGTTCAGATGTGCTTAAAAAGGCAGGGGCGACTCGGGTTGTAACTTTTGCATTGGGAACCAATACTGGAGACCCTCCAAAATAAAAGCTGTGGGTGAGAAGTTATGGAATTTAAAGAAGATCAACTAGTTAAATGGCTCAAACTAACAAAAGTTCCTAAGTTAGGACCTAGCAAGATTCTCAAGCTTTTTAATTTGGAATCTGATATAGAGAGAATTTTTTCCTTATCAGATGAACAATTGCTTCAAACACGACTTTTTAACGAACAGATGATTCTTGATTTTTCTCAACTTAAAAGAGCATCCGATGATAATTTTATTAGGGCAATCAAGGAATGTAAAGAGAATAACATACAGGTTTTAACAATTTTATCTGACGCATATCCTTCCTATTTAAAGAACATTCCATACCCTCCATTAACACTTTTTCTTAAAGGAAATCTAGAGCTTCTATATAAAAATAAAGTGGCTGTTGTCGGAAGCCGAAATGCAGATGAAAATGCAAAGAACTGGACGTACAATCTCTCTAAAAAACTCGTGGAGAATAATCTTGTGATTGTCAGTGGTGGAGCAGTTGGTATTGATTATGCAGCTCATAGGGGGGCTCTAGATGCTAAAGGGAATACTATATGTGTTCTCGGATCGGGTTTTTTTAGAATGTTTCCTGAGAAACATATTGAGTTATTTAAAGAGATTGAGAGACAAGGTTTGCTAATATCCGAACATCTCCCGAATTTTCCAGGCTCAACAATTGCGTTGGTTCAAAGGAACAGAATAACATCAGGCATATCCAATGGATTGGTCATGGTAGCTAGTGGTGAGAAAGGGGGTGCTATGATACAGACCAAAATGGCATTTGAACAAAGAATTCCCATATTTTATCCAAAAGAGGAACTTAATCTTCAGCCAAATGAAGGCGTAATCCAAATAAAAAAAGATTGGGCAGGCATTGAAATCGAATCCGTTGAGGATATTATTAAAAAATTAATCATTAGGCCAGAGATTAGAACAGAATCTTAAACCAATTAAATTAGCATATTTTACTTTTTTCTAATATAATTAATAGCATTAATTCTTTTAATTCTTCCTCGCTTTCCAATTCAAAACCAATAATGTTTCCTTCTTTATCTTCAAAAACATAAGCCATAATTCGTTAAAGGAAGGGGTGTTTTAAATAATGCTACTACTTTTTTTCGCAAGAGCTACGAGAAAAACGGAAAACTTACCCCTCTTTAACCTCTTTCTTATTCTTTTTTATATGATAATATATGTGTGTTGCTGTGCAGGTAGGAATAGCATCAGTAAAGGGTATAATCTCCTCAGCACCACCGATAAGAGTGGCTGGTAGGCTTTTATAAGCAAACCATATCCAAGCCATTTGTATGGGGGCAAAGATTATATCAGTAATCTCAGCATAAACAGGAATGATATAAGAGCCACAACCAAGAATATCCATTATAACTGATATTATAAGTTTTACACTTTCCTTCATAATTACCGCCTCCTCTTATTCTAAAATTCAAAAATCAAATTTTTTATTAGTTCTCTTTCTCTTATGTAAAAAACGCGTTATTCCTTTTCTTATTTTATTAGATACTAAAGCGATGTAGATAATTATAATAATAACTATGGGTATCAAAGCCCAATTAGAAGCATGAATTCTTATTGCATAATTCAGTAGTAATAGTGCAAGAAATAATCCTCCACAAAATTTTAATAATATTAAAAATGCTTTACTCAAATCAGAAAAATTAACACCTCCACCCCCAACTTTCCCCTCTTCTTTCACCATTTTGATATTATTGTTTTCGTCAGTTTCAATTATGAACTTTCCCATAACTAACCACCCCCTTTTTTAGGGAATTATGTATTTTATTCTTCTATTATAATTTTTTACTGCTATCATATAAATGAGATGCCCTTTTTTAGTTTCCTTAATAGCAAACTTAATCTCATCAAAAGAGAAAGAGGATTGGTTTTCTTTACACTCTACAGCATAAGTTTTCTTACCTTTCTTTGCTAACCAATCATAATGCCTATTCTTAGCCTTAGAAACATCATAACCTTTTTTCCTTAAATCCCTTCTTATCCTCAGCTCCAACTCCTTTCCCTTCTCCCTAAAACCCTTACCTATAATTGGCTTAAGATGTCTTTTTTTAAGCTCAAATTTCTTAAATCTTGGTGGTTTGAATTTCGGAAGCATAATAATTCACCCCCATTTTCTTTTTTTTGCGTGTATTTTTGCGTGCTTGCTCCTAGTCAATATTGTTAGATTATTCTTTCTGAAGTTGTGAGGGTTGCCGTCCTTGTGATGAACCACGCAACCGTTAAAGATAACTCCACCCACTTTCTTACGAGCTACGCTTCTATGAACCAGCTCTTTACTATCACGCCACCTAGGGTAACCCTTCTTATCATAATAAAACTTACGCCTCATGAAACTACCCCTCTTTCTTTGTATTCTTACTTCATTAAAGAATAGTTGGGATAAGCATTTTTATTAATGAGACTATAGCACCAACGAACAAAAAGCCCATTCCTATTTTAAGTAAAAAAAAAGCCCACCAAGCTAATCGGTTTGGCTCTTTTAATTCTCGTAATGCTTTAGGGAATATTCTCAAAAACTCAAAAAATAGTATTGCTGATAAAATAATGGAAAGCCCAGAAAGTAAATAGAAAAAAGAAAATATCGTTGTGTCTTTAAGTATGCTATATGCTAATATGGGTATAGAGCCAATCAGCATCAGGTTAGCTATTATAGGCAAATCATCTTTCAAGTGGAAAGCCATTCATTAAGGGAAAGAATAGCAATATTTAAATATTATTAATGCCTTAATGTTTTATGGGTTTTCTCCTCTATTATTCCACTAAAAAGTGTATAAAAATAGTTGTCAAAAGATACCTTCGGGGCAAAAATAACTTCTAAGAACATGAAACTATTTTGCCTACATCTATATATAACATAATTATTTCAACAAACTATATAAACCTTGCTTTTGTTCTTCACTATATAATGATAACCGTCGTCGGTGCTGGTCCTGTTGGCTGCTATGCTGCCAGCCTGCTTGCCGACAAGTTCAAGGTAGTTGTCTTTGAAGAACATTCAAAAATAGGTTTGCCTGTCCAGTGCACAGGCATTGTGACTCAGGAAATCTTCAGCTTCATTCCGAAAAGGAATTGTTTCATCATTAACAAAGTCAAGGATGTTCGCATATTTCCTCCTGACAATAAATTCCTGAAACTATCATTGCAAGAGCCAGACCTTATCATTGACAGAACAAGGTTTGATAATTATTTTTACAACCTTGCAAAAAGAAAAGGCGTTAAGTTCTATCTCAATCACAAGTTCTTGTCAGCAAAGAACGGATTTATATTTGTCAAAGATTTGAAGTTAGGTAGAGTCAAGAAGTTCAAGTCTTCAATCCTCATAGGAGCAGACGGTCCTCTGAGCAGTGTTGCAAGAGCTTCTGACTTATTTAGTAAGAGGAAATTCTTCATTGGAGTTCAGGCTGTTGTTAAGAGGAAGAACAATAACACAATAGACTTTTATCCTTTCAAGCACGGCTTTGGCTGGGCTATTCCTGAGAACAAAAGCACTTTGAGAGTGGGAGTGGCTTCAAGAACTAATCCAAAGGAACATTTTGAAAAGCTCTTAAGAAAATACAAGGGAAAAATTATTGCCAAGCAAGGAGGATTAATACCGCTTTTCAACCCATATGCAAATTTTTGCAGGAAAAACATCTTCCTGATAGGAGATGCTGCAGGCTTTGTCAAGGCAACAACAGGAGGAGGAATAATTCCAGGATTAAAATCAGCAGAGATACTGGCTCGCAGCTTAAAAAACAATCTTAGCTATAAGACAGGCATTTACCTGCACTTATTCCCAAGCCTTTGGCTGCACCTGAAGATGAGGCGCTTAATGGATTCCTTCAATCAGGAAGAATGGAACAACTTCATCAAGGAGATGAGCAAAGGCAACTCAAAGAGAGTATTGCAGGGTGTTAACAGAGACCAGTTGTTCAAGCTAATCTCCAAAACTGCTTTAAGCAATCCAAGAATACTTAAATATGGCTTTCGTCACCTTGACCATTTAGTCTAGTGAGTAATCCTCCTTATTATCATCTTTAAGAATATCTTTAATGCGCCCTTAAAAGAGCCATGCCCTTTTTGCATGGAGTAGCCAGTATACCTAATAGTTACAGGCACCTCCTTATATCTTATCCTTTTCTTGACTATCTCTTCCAGAATCTCAGAGGCGTGCTCCATCCTGTCAGAATCAATCCTTATCTGCTCTGCTGCCTTCCTGCTGAGCACCCTGAAGCCATTATGAGCATCACTTAGCTTTATACCGTAAAAAATCCATTGAACAATCACAGAGCCTTTTAATAAGATTCTCCTGTCAAGAGGAACCTCTGTGTGCTTTATGAACCTTGAGCCAATAGCCACATCTACTTCTCCATTAATAACTGGTTCGAGCATTGTTGGCAAGTCCTCAACCCTGTGCTGGCCATCACTGTCAAAATGAACAATGAACTCAGCGCCATGAGCAAGAGCATACTCCATCCCTGTCCTAAGAGCAGCTCCCTGCCCTCTATTAATAATATGCCTGAGAACAACAACCCCTTGTTTCCTTGCCTCTGCACAAGTATTATCCTGGCTGCCATCATCAATCACAACAACATCATTATAACCTGCTCTTTTCAGCTCACCAACTACTCTGCCTATGCTTTTACCCTCGTTAAGAGCAGGGATTATGAAAAATATTCTCTTGTTTGTGAACTTGTTCATCTTAACCACGCAAACCATAATTCCTATAAACTTACTTTCTCCTTCTCAATGAATATTCTGTGCCAGAGCTCAAAGGTGAGCAAAGTCCACAATTGCCTGGCATAAAACAGTTTTCCTTCTTTATAGTTCTCCATGATCTTCTTTACATGATTATGATTCAGCATGCCTTGCTTGAAAAGCTTGGTTGTGTTAAGCAAGTCTTCTGTTGTGCTTTTTAAATCCTTGTCAAGCCAGTTCTCAATAGGCACATGGAAAGTCTGCTTTTTTCTTTCCAAGATATTCTTAGGCAGGTGCTTTCTTAAGGCTCTTCTAAAAACATATTTTGTCCCAGAGAAGCCTTTAAGCTTGTAGTTGCTGGGGATTGAAAAGGCTAGCTCTACAATCCTGTGGTCAAGCAGGGGCACGCGGGCTTCTACGCTCTTTGCCAGGGTCATCCTGTCTGTTTTCATCAGGAAACTCTCAGCCAGCAGCCTCTTGAAGTCAAAGTATTGGAGCTGCTTGAGAAAATCATCTTTCTGCCCTTCTGATTTTGAAAAGAACTCTTGATTAATGGATTTATAGTTAATTCTTTGATAATACTCTGGCTTTACCATCTCTTTCCTCTCATCCTCGTCAAACACTCCGTTAAGCTCATAATATGCCTGAGCCTTGTTGTTCTTTATTGTCCTGATAACCTGCTCTCCTCTTTTATAAGCATTTTTTCCTAGGCTAGAGGAGTGCTTGTAGAACTTATCCCATAGTCTGAGAGGGATCATCTTGTTCACTACAGGCCCAAGGGTGTTGAATAAAGGCATCCTGCTAGCAGAATCAGCAACCTTGAGAAAACGGTAATGGTCATAGCCAGCAAACACCTCATCGCCTCCGTCGCCTGTTAATATCACTGTTGAGGTTTTTTTTGCAGCTTCTGATAACAAATAAACAGGTATGAGCGCAGGGTCTGCCATTGCTTCGTCACAGTGCCATGTAATCTTTGGAAGGAGCTTCACAACATCAGGCTCTATCAGGAATTCCTTGTGCTCTGTGCCAAACAACTCGCTAACCTGTTTTGCATAAACAGTCTCATTAACCTTGTCTCCGTGAGCAAAGCCTATGCTATAAGTCCTGATAGGAGCGTTGCTGCTCTCCTCTTTCCTTATCAAGCTCATCATCATGACAATAGCGCTGCTATCAATCCCTCCGCTAAGATAAACTCCTAGGGGAACGTCGCTGATGAGCTGTTTCTTTACAGAATCCTTAAGAAGCTTGAAAAGCTCTTTTTCATAATAGTCAAGGCTCTTCTTTTCCTTTTTTGCCAAGTCAACATCCCAGTACCTAGCAACAGCCATGGTTTTGTTCTTGAGGTCAAACTTGATGAAATGCCCTGGCAAGAGCTTGTTTATTCCTTTGAACAAAGTCTCTTCCAAGGGGTTGTAGCGGAGAGCAAAATACTGGTTGAGCGCTTCAATATTAACCTCTCTCTTAATCGTGTTAAGCTCAAGAATGCTCTTAATCTCGCTTGCAAACACAAAGTTTCCCTTGCTAAAATAATAGTACAAAGGCTTAATACCAACCCTGTCCCTGGCAAGGATTAACTCCCTCTTCCTACTGTCATACAGGCATATCGCGAACATCCCATTAAGGTATTTCAAGAAATCTTCTCCAAACTCCTCATAAGCATGCACCAACACTTCTCCGTCGCAGTTAGTCCTGAAAAAATGCCCTTTTTCCTCAAGCATCTGCCTGAGCTTCTGGAAGTTATAAATCTCTCCGTTAAATATTAGGAAAACATCCCTGTCCTCGTTGGTTAGCGGATAGATGCCTTTTTTCAAATCAATAATGCTAAGCCTCCTCATAGCCAGGCTTAAGCCGCTGTCTGTGAAATAAGCAACATCATCAGGGCCCCGGTAAGCAATGACCTCAGCCATACGCCTGGCAAGGCTCTTATCCTCCCAGTTAAAACCAACAATTCCACACATGCTAAGAAGAAAAAGCGAAATTGCTTATAAATAAGTTATGGTTTTTAGTTCTACATAATTACTTTGACTTATTAAATTTCACATATAAACTCAAGATAGCATCATATTCATCCTTCGTTATGAGTTGTTCTCCGAACCCAAAAGGAACTAAGCCATCCTTCACAACATCAATGATTTCATCTTTCTTGTATACGGTGCATTTTAACTTATGATTCATTCTTCGCGCCGCCTCGTGCCTTGTATGCCCATCTATAAGCACGTACTGATGCGGAAAGCCTTCTGGCAATTCATAAACAGGCACTGGAGGTATGTTGCTCCAGCCCTTCCTCTTTACAAGCTGCTCCAATGACTCCTTAAAACGTGTTGGAAATAAAAAATAATGTTCTGGATACTTACACCAGATTCCTATCTTCTCCGGAGGGATTTCCATTAATTCCATAAATATAGTGATAGTATTCTAAGTAGAACATATAAAATTTTTGAAAAATTCCAATAAGATCTGGTGCGATTTTACAGTAGCGGGTTCTGTCCTCCGTATAGCGCCTGGAACTTGTTGTGCTTGTACTCTAGCGAGAAGATGTCGTTGTTGCAGGCAGTTGCCCTCATCTTGATTATGCTTACCTCTCTGACCACGTTCCTCCTGAAAGGAGTAAGCCTCAAGTAGATTATGCCGTCGCAAAGGAACTCTTCTATCTCGAACTCGCTGAATTTGCCTGTCTGAGGCTGGCATTCTGAGACCAGGAAGGATGTTATCTCAAGGTCTCTTAGGAATTCGAACAGGTAGAATAATTCAATCCTGGGATTCTCAAACCTGGAAAGGACGTACAAGGCGCTCAAGGAGTCGAGGCAGAATAAGTGGCAGCCAGCCTCCTCTTTTATCTTCTTAACAACGTTCTTGATAACATTAAGCCAGCTCTTATTATCTGCTGTCTTGACATCAACAATCTCTTTCCTTATACAGCCAATATCCACCATTATCAGGGCTCCGTTGCCGCCCTTCGCCTTGCCCAGGGAAAGCCTTAACTCTGCCAAGTCCTTAACCACGACCAGGTTGACTTTAGTCATGTCAAAGTTCATGTTCACCATTTGCTGGATAATGGAATTATAGGATTGCTCAAGAGAGAAATAAACGCATATCTTGCCTTTCAGAGCTTCATTATAGAGTATGTTAAAGGTTATGGATGATTTCATGGTTCCGGCGCTGCCGCTGATAAGAGTGATGTGCCCTTCAGGTACCCCGCCTTGAATATTCTCATCCAACCCGTCTATGTATAAGGGTATCCTCTTAATCTCAGCCTTAGTAGAAATAATACCAGCCACTTGTCTTTAACACCTCTTTTTTCTTTCTTTTAGCTTTCCTTGTATTCCATAATATTTAAAGCTTTCCTCTTTTCCCTTAACTCCTATTCCTTTTTATGCACAAGCTCATTAACAGCCCCTTTCTTTGTGCTCACCAATATGCTCTTATCATCAGGAATATAAGCGCAACCAACAATCACGCCATCCACCTGGAACTGCCATATCTTCTTACCAGTCACCTTCCCAGGCTCTTTTGTTATGATATCACTGTAATGCCCTGCCTGATGCACCATCCCGCTAAGCCCGGGCATGTAATCCAGCACATAACTGCCTTCGGAGTCAAGCACGTATACGCTGTGGTCATAACTCCCAACAATGACTTCTTTCTTTCCATCATCATCAATATCCTCAACTATGGGCTCGCTAACAATCCAGAAATCAGTCTCATAGCTCCACAGCTTGTCGCCGTAAGGATTCAGGGCATAAACATTGTTATCGCAGCTTCCAAAAATTATCTCTAGTTTCTTGTCATTATTGATATCAGAAAGACTGGTTTTGGCAAGAATAGCCCCTCCTGTTTTGTAGCTCCAGAAAAGCTCACCTGCCTCATCAAGCACATATAGGCTATGATCATTACTGCCTATAACAATGAATGTTCGGTCATCGTTGAACAAATTACCAATAGCTGGCTGGGCAAAAACCTTGTCCTTGGTCTTAAACTTCCACACCAAATCCCCTTTCTTGTTAACACAGAAGATAGTGCCGTCATTAGCTCCGAAAACAATACTTGGCTTGTCTTTGTGAAGAATACCGGGCGTGCTGTGAACAGGGCTTCCTGTATCAAACCTCCAAACAAGCTTTCCGTTGCTATTAAGCACATAAAGCTTGTTATCCCCACAGCCAAAGATTACTTTGATGTCATCGTCTTCATATAAGTCATAGAGCAAAACCTGCCCTCGAATAGGGCCTCCTGCCTTGTACTTCCAAAGCAGCTTGCCTTTCTCGTCAAGCACATAAACCATGCCCAGCTCTGTACCAAAAACTACCTCATTCTTACCATCACCATTAACATCTCCTACATTAGGCGAAGCCTCTATGCTGCTAACGCTTTCAACATCCAGGAACATGAGCTCTACCTCATCCACGGTCTCATTAGAATCATAGAACCACTTGATGCTTGCATTGTTATCAAGAACAAACAGCTTGCCTTTCTTGGTCCCGAAGATTATCTCCTTTTTTCCATCACCATCAATATCAGCAACCAAGGGAGGGCTAGAGAGAGCGCTCTGCGCATCAAAATCCCACCTCTTATCCAGGCGCCCAACCCTCTTTTTTTCAAGCGCCTTAAACCCAAAGGTAATCATTCCCATCAACATACTCATATGCGACCAGGCTATAAATAATTTTTGGATTTTAAGTGATTTAAGACATAGCCCACATAGCCAATAAATTTATAAACTCTCAAGCTCAGAATTCTGAATATGAACAAGGAGTTGGATGACAAGATAAGACAGGCTTTTACCGAGGGCAGAGTTATTGATGAGGTGAGGACAGAACTGGTAAGCCAAGGCTTTATGGAAGACGAGGTGGTGGATGCTATACAAAATATTAAGACACCTGAGAGAAGCAAGGATGAAAAAAGGAACATAAAGCTCTTAACTGTAAAGGAGATTTTTGACAGGATTGGCTATGGCTTTGCAAGCATACAATTCATCAACATCCTGTTCTACCTTACAGGCGCAGGGTTCTTTCTGATAGGAGTTATTAATGGCTTGAAAACAATATTTTCCCTTCTAATATCCTCTTTTTTACAAGAGTACTCAAAGGTAAGGGAGATAAGCAAGAAGTTCATGAGCAAGGCAGGAGTAATTTTCGGGATAAGCTTCTTGTTCATAGCCATGGCAGTGGTTATTAAATCATTAGCCCTTTTCTCTCTAGCCCTCCTGATTGGCAGCATAGGAGTTGTTACTTACGGCGACTTGTACAACCAACTCGTAGAGAGGACTATAAAGAAGGAGAAGATGAGCAAGTTCCTGCTCAGAATATCGCATTACGGAATCCTCATAACAGCAGCATCCCTTATCCTTGCCGGCTTCTTATTTGATAATTTCCCCATTGTAAATGCTAATAAAATAACCATTTTTGATAAGAGCTTTCCCCTCTATGGCTACCTGATTGCTTTTGAAATCACAGCAATTGCCTTCATACTATCAGGCTATGTCCTGCACTACATAAAGGAAAGCCCAATCGAGGCTCGCAAAATTAAAGGATTTATAATTGATTATTATAGGAGAATAAAATTGCAAACCAAGAGCTTTGTTAAGAACAAATACCTTGTGACCTTGCTGATTGCAAGCTCAATAACCGGCTTAGCTCAGATTCTGGGCAACTCATTTTACGGAATTTACATCTTCAACAAGTTCAGGTTCATAATCTTTAAAGGCTTCACCAACATCGCAGTTATCTTTACCATTGCAATCCTGATATCCTTCCTGGGACCGGCGTTTTCAAAAGCGCTTAACAAGAAAGTAGGCTTAGCCCCAACCATGGTGTTCGGAACTTTGCTCGTTGCTATGATGCCTCTCGTAGCAGTTTACAATCCTCACTTCCTGAGCATAACCGCAGCCAATGCTTTCTCAGTCCTAGGAGCAGCAATACTTGGAACAAGCCAAGGCCTGCTCATACGAAAACTCCTGACAGAGGAGCAGAGAAGACTCTACTTTGCAGCCCTCAGCATAATGGTAATAATACCCTTCATAATACTCCTCCCCTTAGGCTCCTGGCTAGCACAGGTTTATGGCTTGGTCGCTCTTTTCAAGGTTCTGGCCTTAATCCTCTTAGCCCTAGGCGTTCCGATATACTTTATTCTAGTTGTGATGGCGAACAAGCTAAGACTATGATTTCGAGCAAAAACTTTTATAAAGCCAGCAAAATACTATTTCTGTAAGTGGGCCTGTAGCCTAGCCTGGTAAGTCTTTGCTTATAGGCATTGCTTAGACACATAGGGCGACAAGTGATTCATACAAAAATCACTCGCTAGAGCCTTCTAAGCTGTAGGTCGTGGGTTCGAATCCCACCAGGCTCACTTTATTTTTATTTTCAAATTCTGAAATACTTATAAATACAGATATTTAACTACTCAACAATGGTAATGAAAAGGGTCAAAAACACGATTAAAGGAATTTGTGTCAAGGAGAACAAGGATTATTTTGCAGCTGAGCTAGCAGGCAGCATCACCTCTTTAGCTGTGGCAACCCTCTCCAATATTATCTTTTCGGACTTGGGTTTTCCCAAGGGGCTTAATTCTATAGCAACCTATATAACCCAAAGCGCTTTTTCAATCGGAGCCTCTGTTGCCGCTTACCAACTCATGCATAAGGAAGAGGACCCTCAAGGCTTTGACACAAAAAAACATGTTCTTCTAATGGCCAAGACAGGCAGCAAAGCCAGCATAATATCTGGAATAGCAAAACTCACCTTGCATTATGGTCTTTTGGCAACAAAATTAGTTCCTTATTATCTGTCCGCACCTATTGCTTATGTTTTACCTGGCAGCTTGAGTTCTTATTACAGGCACAAAAAGAATTATGAAAACGGAATCTTATGCATAAACCACAATAAAGAGAATAAAGAACAAAAGCCTGCAAGCATAGACGAAATTGTATGCTGATGCTTAGTTATTTTTGCATAGGAAACCTTTATATTAGAGGCGATATTTCTTAGCGTTATGAGAAAGATAGACATCCACTGCCACACTACCAACAGGAAACTAGAAGATATTCTTCCGAAATCTGCGACTCTTGACACTATACTCGAAGAGATGCACAAGCACGATATAGAAAAAACTGTTGTGTTAGCAACTTACTTCCCGCATAGGGCATCAGGCATCTCTAACTTCAGGCTTCTACACTGGATAAGAGGCATACCCCGATTCAATATGTTCGCTAGCCTTGACTTTGAGCACTATTTCTATCAAGGAATTAATGAGCTTACAGAACTAGCAGAAGGAAATTTGATAAAAGGCATCAAACTTTATACTTGCTATCAGAATATTGATCTCAAATCACCCAATTTCAAAGAGATTATTTCCATTGCCAAGAATCACAAGCTGCTATTGATGTTTCACTGCGGCTATTCTTATTCATGCATGCGCCATTATGGAAGAATAACAGTTACTGAGTCTGTTAAACCATCTCATCTGGATTTTCTTATAAAAAACAACCCGGAAGTAAATATTATTATAAGCCACCTAGCCCAGCCCTTCACAGACGAACTTATAGTGCTTGCTAAGAAATATCCGAATGTTTATAGTGATACGAGTGGGCTTATTGATTCAAAATTCAGCAGGCACAAAATTCCGGAATCAATTGAGGACATAAAGAAATTCTTAGGAGAATGCGGGCCCAAACGACTCTTATTTGGCACAGACTTTCCTGTTCAAACACATGAAGACTCAATATTCTTCGCTGAAGAAGCCATGAAGGAGTATTCCTTTCCAGACAAGCAAGACGTATATTATAACAATGCAAGGAGGCTGATAAGATGAGCGAAAATCAAGATTTACAAGTTGAAAAGATAGGTGATTATTTAGAAAATAAAGCCATAGCCCTCTGTGTAACAGGGGGAATAGCTGCAATAGAAGCGCCCAAGATAGCCAGGCATCTCAGAAGATACGGAGCCAATGTTAAGGTTTACACAACACCCGATGCCCTGAAATTCATTACAAAAGAATCCTTGGAATGGGGCTCTGAGAATAGTGTAGTGTCTGAGCTAAGCGGCAAGGCAGAGCACATCTGCCTAGAAGACCTAGTTCTTGTGGCGCCAGCAACCCTTAACACAATTAACAAGATATGTGCAGGCATAGCAGACAATCCTGTGACTGCGCTCGTTGCAAGTGCTCTTGGAATGAAAAAGCCAGTTTATCTTGCACCAACAATGCATGACTCACTTTATAATAATCCCTTTTTGCAAGAGAACCTTTCCAGAGTCACAAATTATGGCTTGCACTTAATAGAGCCTAGACATGAAGAAGGAAAAAGAAAAATGCCTGGTATTGACGAGATTACAGCAAGAGTCGCAAGAGCATTATCAGAAGACCCTCTTAAAGGCAAGAAAGTGCTCATAACAGGCGGGCCCACCCCCGGAAAGATTGACGACATAAGAAGAATCACTAACATATTCACAGGGAAGCTGGCAGTCAAGATAGCAAAAGAGGCTTATCTAAGAGGAGCAGAAGTAAAGTTGCTGCTCGGCAAAACAGGCGTAGCTGTGCCTTCTTATATTGATGTGAAGTATCATGAAGAATATCATGAGTACAAGGCTAATGTTTTTACAGAGCTTGAAAAAGGATACGGGATAGGTATCTTCTCAGCAGCTGTTGCTGACTACATACCAGAAAGAGTGATGCAAGGAAAAATTTCATCAGGCGGAGCTATTACTAACATACCCTTGGTGCAGACAAAGAAGGTAATATCAGAAGTACGCAAAAAATTCCCGAACCTTTTTATGGTAACCTTCAAGTACGAGGATGACTCAACATCATATGAAGAACTAATGAACATTGCGAACAAAAGAGTAATAGAAGACGGGTACCAGCTGGTTGTGGCTAACAGGGCACAGGAAATGAAAAACAGAACTCATAAAGCTTATGTTATAGGAAAAGAAGGATTAATAAGCACTCCTAACTCAAAGGATGAGATTGCTAAGCATCTGCTAGACGCGATTCGAGAGAGGATATAATTTTATCGTAATCTTTATTAAGCATATCTTCTTCCATGAGCTTGCTGCACCGGTCGCCAAGCGGCTAAGGCACAAGGCTGCAACCCTTGTATTCGAGAGTTCGAGTCTCTCCCGGTGCTTAGCTTCTAAAATGGCGCATAAGATTCTTATCAAAAGGGAGAAAAAGGTTTTTGTTAATGATTTGGATAGAGAGGTCACTCTTTCAGGCTTTGAAAAGCACTATGTTGATTCTAGCAAGGATTTCTCCACAAAGAACGGCACAATAAGGAAGAAGGAGCTTGCTAAAAAGCCTGGCTCAAAAATCAGGATGGGAACTCATGAATTCATTATTCTTGACCCGGTTTTTCTTGACCATTACAAACGCATAAAGAGAGGAGCGCAGATAATCACGCTCAAGGATATTGGAGCAATAATTGCTCACACCGGGATTAATAAGGAATCAGTGATTCTGGACGCAGGCTCTGGCTCAGGAGCATTAGCCTGTTTTCTCGCAGTGCTTGCCAGGAAAGTCATAACATATGATATTGACAAGAGAAGCCTTGAAGTAACCAGGGATAATGTTGAAAGCCTTGGCTTAAAGAATGTGAATGTGAAGGAAGGCAACATCTATGATCACAAGAAGATTGATGAGAAGAACATTGATGTCTTTGTGCTTGATGTGCCTGAGCCTCACAAAGCAATAAAGACAGCGCTTAAAGTTCTTAAAATCGGGGGCTTCCTGGCTGTTTACCTGCCGAATATCAACCAGGTGCAGGAATTCGTCAAAGCATTGCCAGAAGAGCTTCTGCTTGAAAAAACAATTGAGATTATTGAGAGAGAATGGGTGGTGGACGAGAAAAGAGTGAGGCCAGCAACCAAAGACCATGCACACACCGGATTTTTGACGTTTGTGAGGAAATTAAGATGAAGAAAGAGCTACGCGTCATTGGCATTGATGATGCTCCTTTTGACAAGTTCGACCCTTTGCAGAAGTATGTTCTTGTGGTTGGCACTATCTTCAGGGGCGGCAGCTTTATGGACGGTTTATTATCCTGTCATGTTGAGAAGGATGGCGAAGATGCTACTCTTAAAATAATTGAGATGATTAATGAGTGCAGGTTCAAGTCTCAGCTACAAGCAATTTTTCTTGATGGCATAGCAGTGGCTGGCTTTAATGTTATCAATCCAGTGAGCCTGAATAAGGAAACAGGCATTCCGGTAATTGTTGTCATTAGGGATTATCCTGATTACAAGAAGATATTCTCTGCCCTTGAAAAATTAGGCATGAAAAAGAAGATTGATATCATAAAGAATATGCCTAAGCCTGTCAAGATTAATGATATTTATGTTCAGCACATAGGGCTTGGAAAGGAAGAAACAAAAAAACTACTCAAGATTTGCTGTACTCATTCTAACCTACCAGAAGCAATAAGAGTTGCTCATCTAGTGGCGTCCGGCATTTCTGAGGGTCAGAGCAGGGGACGTGCCTAGGGTTAAGAGGATTAAACTTATGATAAGCACATGAAACAGCATCTTCTTTGCAAACTCATTAAAGAACGCTTCTGGAAAGAGCTTTATGAGTAAGTAATAAAAGGGAAAGGAATAGTTACCTTGGGGGAAAAGTATTTTGTGAAATGCTTCAAAGAAAGCAGGGAAGTTAAGGCTTAACACAAAGAGGATAACAAGGATTGCTAGAGTGCTTGTTGAGCTGTAAACAAGTATTCTCTTGAGGCTTGGCTTGAAGTCCTTAAGCCTGCTCAGCCAAGCGATTATGCCGATTAAGAGGACAAGACTGATAACCCCGAGAACCTTAACAGCACGAATTATATTCCTCACATCCTCTAAGTGAGCCCTTTCCTCAGGCAAGAAAATGGCCAATTCCTCTACTTCATTAATTTTACTAGTTTGACTAGTTAAGTATTTAATTAAATAGTCAACTGTATTCCTGACACCCATTTCTCCGAGCTCATCATACACTCCGTACTTCTTAAAAGCTTTATCATAAAAGCTCCTGTCAAAGAACACCATGAAGAAGCTGGCTGAGAACAAGATAAAGACTAGCAAGACGATTGAGATGATTACGAGGATTTTTTGCTCAGGAGATTTTAGTTTGCTGGCTTTCATTTTTCTTTTTTTGCATATCTGCCGTGTACCTTCAAGTATTTCTTTGTGAAATAATTGAAAAACCCATCTTCGTCTTTTTGCAGTGCTTTGTAGTATGCTTTTCTTTTCTTATACTCGATTATGAGCATCGGATAACCTGCATTCCAGAGTATGTGATTTATTATAAGCCTTCCTATTCGTCCATTGCCATCGCCAAAGGGGTGTATCTTCTCAAATTGGTAGTGCATCCTGGCTGCTAACTCAACAGGATTCATTTTCTTGTTTGCTTTGTAGAACTTGATTAGCTCGCTCATTAGCTTGTTAACATCTTGCCAGTCAGGGGCTTTATAAGTTCCGACCTTTACGTTGTAATCTCTTATTTTGCCAGCAATGTCTGGTTTTGTGTCTTTGAATAGTTCTTTGTGCCAGCCCAGAATGAGTTGTAGAGTTAGCTCATCCTTTTTTTCAAGCATGTTCAGAAAGACTTTTACATGAGCCTCTGTTTCCTTTATATCCCTTAATGGCTTATTTGGAGCTATCCCGTGCTCAACCAATTCTCGCGTCTCGTCCAGCGTTATAGTTGAGCCTTCGATAGAATTAGTATTGTAGGTGAAGGCTATGGCTATTTGCTCTTTAACCTTTTCTTTTACAGATTCAGGATATTTTTGCCATTCTTTTTGAAATCCCAATCTTATTATCCCAAATTGTTTGAATAATCCCTTTTTATAGTTCGCTTCAAGAAAAACTTTTTTTATTTCTTCTATGCTGAGAGGTATTTCTTTACCAAGATACTTTTCTCTCGTTACTACTTTACCCTTTATTCTGAAGGAATGCTGAAGATAAAAATACTCTTTGTTGCCTTTTTTTCTTTTTATCACCCTCATAAGAATAAGTACCATTACATAATATTTAAATATTTGCTTTTCATGATATTTGTAATGGTAATCTATACATAATAAAGCTTCCCGCTCCTCTTCTGCTCCTGGTCTTTCTGGCTGCCTGGCTTGTTAATTCGCGGCCGCTTGCTCTTTCTGTTAATAATTAACATTCATTTATAAGTATTTTCAAATCACCTATTTTTATGTCATTTTTCATATGTACACGAATTCGTGGAGTCCTCTAACTCCTAAAGAAATTAACAAACTGAAAGAAAAATGGAAACTTCCTCAGGCATAATATAACTTACCAGAGGCTTTTTGTTCGCGATCTTTTACTGAGTCGGGCTTATTTATTCGCGGTCTACATGACTCAGAATCGCGCCTGAATGACAAATTTATGTTCTCCAAGAACTTATTCATTCCTTCTTCCATGAAGAAAGGTCCTTTTACAATTCCATGAACAGCAGGCTTGCCTTCAAAAACAACGAGCCTGTCAGATATTGTGTCTATGAATAATATGTCGTGATCAACTATTAATGCGCTCCTGCCAGTAATGTTAAGAATATCTCTCACAACCTTTCCCAGCTTTAATCTTTGCTCAACATCAAGATAAGCAGAGGGCTCATCCATTAGAATGATGTCAGATTCCTGGCTTAAGCACTTGGCAATCATTACTCTTTGCAGTTCTCCACCGCTTAGCTCAGACAGTTTCCTCATGAACAATTCCTTAAGCTCAAGAGGCCTGACAAGCTGGACTTCATACTTCATGATTGCTTCTTGCAGAAAGTTCAGCACTAGCTCGTCATTTGGCTCAAGATACTGAGGCTTATAGCTTATTTTCAATCCAGAGAGTTCATGACCTTTTATCTCACCAGCCAATATTCTTACAAAAGTTGTTTTTCCAATGCCGTTCTCTCCCAGGATTCCAAGAATGTCATTCTTGTAAATATTCCCAGTGTCTGCTTCTAGTTCAAAGCTTCCTAGTTTTTGCTTGAAAGCACTCCATTCTGTCAAAAGATGAAGCCTTTTAATGTCAATTGGCGGCCTGGCTTCAAATTTTATTGCATGATCCCTGAATCTCACATTCTCCTCTTTAAGAAAGCCTGACAAGTAAGTATTAATGCCTGCCTTTGCAGCCTTGGGCTGGCTCACAACTCCATAAACAGAAGGCTTACCATACATCATGTGAATCAAGTCAGCCATGTAATCAAGGATTATAAGGTCATGCTCAACAACCATAATCCCTGTTCTCTCATTAGCAAGGCTCCTGATAAAGCTGCTAATCTTAAGCCTCTGCTTAACATCAAGGTAGCTAGTTGGCTCGTCAAAGAAGTAAACATCAGCCTTTTTCATCACGCAAGCAGCAATGGCCACTCTTTGCAATTCTCCGCCACTGATTTTGCTAATATCATGGTCTAGGAAATCTTTAAGCTCAAGCAGCTCAGCAATTTTATTCAGTTCCTTCCTCTCGTCAACTTTTTTTAACAATTCCTTGACAGTGCCTTTGTACTGTTTTGGGATTAAATCAACTTGCTGAGGCTTGTAACTAAGCTTTATCTTGCCTTTTTTTACTCTTTCAAAGAAGCCCTGAGCTTCACTGCCCTTGAAATAATCTATCAATGCATCATAACTTGCTTCTTTGCCAGGATTACCAAGATTAGGCTTTTCAATGCCAGCAAGAATCTTCAGAGCAGTGCTTTTTCCAATGCCATTCTTACCAATAATTCCAACAACTTTGCCAAAGATAGGAACTGGAAGGCTGTAAAGAGCAAAGCCATTCTCGCTATACCTATGAATAGGTTCCTTTGTAAGTGCTTCTGGCAGATTAACAATGTCCAGAGCCTCAAAAGGACATTTTTTAGGGCATATGCTACAGCCTATGCAGAGCTCCTCATTAATCCCAACTTTTCCATCCGGAGTCTTGATTATGCACTCATCGCCCTTGCGGTTGACAGGGCACACCCTAATGCAAAGATAATTACCACAAGCCTTGGGGTTGCACTTCTCTTTTTTCACAATACATATACGCGTCATATCATTAAGAATTCCAGAGGGCTTATTTAAATCTTATCCCGAATACAATTAATTATATAAACTTCTCTTGGTTATTATTCATATATGAAGGGCTTCATCATCCATCCTACTTACAAGGTTGAGAATGGCAAGGCATTTATCCATTTATTCGGCCGCCTTGAGAACGGAGAATCCTTCCTAGCAATTAATGAGTACAAGCCTTATTTCTTCATAAGAAAAGCAGACCTTGACAAAGCTTTGAAGATTGAGCAGTTTGACTACGAAGCAACGCACCTCAAGAACTTTGATGATGAAATAGTTGCCAAGGTTGTTCTTAATATTCCTGCGGATGTTGCCAAATTAAGAGACAAGCTCTCTAACAAGAATATAAAGCATTACGAGGCAGACATCAGGTTTGCCTACAGGTTCATGATTGATAAGCTCATCCAAGGGGCAGTTGATATTAATGGCAAATACGAGACCGGAAGAACAGGTTCTGAGGATTCAAAAGACTCAAAGTCTTTTGTAAAAGGAGAGCTCGTTAACAGAGTTTATAATGAGCCTGAGCTTAAGCCAGCTGATTATTTTCCAAGGAACCTTAAAATTCTTTCTGTTGACATTGAGACTGACAAGAAAGGAAAAGAGCTTTACTCAATTTCTCTTTATGCTGATGATTTTAAAAAAGTCATTATCAGGAGCAAGGAAAAGCTAAAGAACGCTATTAGTGTGAGCTCAGAGCAGGAGCTCCTGCTAAAGTTCAAGGAGATAATCCTTGAGTATGACCCTGACATTATAACTGGCTGGAACTTCATAGATTTTGACTTATTAATTCTTGAAAAAAAGTTCAGGGAGTACAAGCTGCCATTCACAATTGGCAGAACAGACGAACCTTGCAGATTAAGACTATACAGTTCCTTTTTTCATGATTCCAAGGCTGATTGTACTGGCAGGATGGTGCTTGATGGCATACAGGTTTTAAAAAATAATTTTGTTGGTTTAGAGGATTATAAGCTTAACACAGCAGCTCAGGCCTTCTTGAATGACAAAAAGATTTTTGAGGGAGAAGACAGATGGGAGCTGGTGGAAGAGGCTTTTAGGAAGAATCCTCAGCTACTTGTTGATTATAATCTTAAGGACGCAGAGCTAGTTCACAGAATCCTGGAAAAAACAACTGCTATAGAACTCTCAATCCAGCGCTCACTCTTAACAGGCATGCCTCTTGACAGGGTAAGGGCTAGCATTGCAAGCCTTGACTCACTCTACCTTAAGGAGCTCAGGAATAAGGGCTTTGTTGCTCCTGGCGCTGGCTTTGATGAGCGTGAGGAAAGAATAACCGGCGGCTATGTCATGAATCCCAAACCAGGCATATATGATTATGTGATTGTGTGCGACTTCAAAAGCCTGTACCCCAGCATTATCAGGACTTTCAACATCGACCCGTGGAGCTTTGTTCCTGATTGCAAAGGCAAGAACCTTGTCAAGGCGCCTAATGGTGCCTGTTTCAAGAATCAGGACGGCATACTGCCTCTGATTATCCAGCACTTATGGGCGCAGAGGGAAACAGCAAGAAAGAAGAAGAACGAGCTTGCAAGGCACGCTATAAAGATACTTATGAATTCCTTCTTTGGAGTGTTAGCTAACCCTAGTTGCAGGTTTTACAGCAGGGACGTGGCGAATGCAATAACCACTTTCGGACAGCACCTCATCAAACTAACAGCGCAAAAGGTTGAAGAAATGGGCTATGAAGTGATTTACAGCGATACTGACAGCATCTTTGTTAACTTAAAAATTGATAATTATAAGGAAGCAGAAAAGATTGGAAAAGAAATAAGCGAGCAGATTAACAAGTTCTTTGAAGAATACGCAAAAAAGAATTATGAAAGAAAGAACTACTTAGAACTAGAATTCGAGAAGGTCTACAAGCGCTTCCTCATGCCTAGGGTGAGGCATCTGGAGATTGGAAGCAAGAAGAGGTATGCAGGCCTGGTGATTGATGCTGATGGAAAAGAGAAAATAGATGTTGTTGGCTTGGAATTCGTTAGGCGTGACTGGACAGATATTGCAAAGAACTTCCAGATGGAATTGCTTGACAAGATATTCCACAAAGAAGAAGTGGCTGAATACATCAAGAAGATAGTTAATGAAGTAAGAGAAGGCAAGCACGACAACTTGCTGATTTACAGGAAAGCCATAAGGAAAGAGGTTGAGGAGTACACCAAGACAACACCGCCCCATGTCAAGGCAGCAAGATTGCTTGGCAGCGAGCTAAAAAGCAACATCATAGAGTATGTCATGACTAGTGAAGGGCCTGAGCCAATACAAAAACAAAAGCACAAGATAGACTATGAGCACTACATAGATAAACAAATCAAGCCCATAGCAGACGCAATCCTTGTATTCTATAACCAAAACTTTGACGATATAATCAAAGGAAGCAGCCAGAAGACGCTATTCGGTTATTGAGTTAATATTTAAGAAAATATGTTAAACGCTTTCAAGCCCTCTTTAAGTATCCTGGCTCTGACTCTATGACTATGTGGTCGTCTTTGAGGATTTTGAGAAGCCTGTCAAACTCTGTCTCTGTCATGCCTTGGAGCTGCGCTTCTATTAGCACTGCTTCTTTCTGCACTTTCTTGTTCTTGTCAGTGACCATGTCATTGATGATGCTCATGAGCTTTATCTTGCTGTCTGTCTCACTCTCATCTGCTACTGCGCGGAGAGCCATTCTCTGCCTTTGCATTAACTCCTCGAACTCGGCTTCATCCATTTTTGTTAAGGCTTGGTTTTTTTAGCCTTTGGGCTAGTTGGAGAATATTACGCTCCACCCCCTGAGGATTAGAAGCAATTTTTAATATAAATACTTTTCGCTATTAAGATAGCTTTATGTATATCTAACTCAAAAGATTTAAAAATACACTCCTATTCTCGGAAGAAAGAGTTTGGGGGTGTAGATTGGAATTTATTACTCTTAATGAGAACAAGAATTCAAGGATTTACAACTTTTTCCAGATAGACGATAATAAGAACTTCATGATTCATAAGCAGCTAGAGAACCGTAATGGAAGAATATTCATGCGCGCTAAGCGTCGTTCTTTGCAAATCTTATCTTGATAGGAGATTTAATCTTTCTTACCTGCTCGCCTACTTTCCTTATTATGCTGCCTTCTGATTCTTCTCCATTAACCATTTGTCTTACCCTGCTCAGTGCTTCTTCTTCGCGGTAGTTCTCCATTAGCCTTAGCACATAGTCCAGTTCTTTGATGGCTCCGTAAATCTGGTGCTGCTTCTCAAGCTCTAAGAAATCCTTTTTGTTTTTTAGAATGTAGATAAGGTTCTCCTTCCTTGTTTCAAGCTCTTTCCTTAACTCCCACATCTTCTATTCCACCACTCGCTTTTTTTCCTGCTTTATCTTGTTCAAAAAATATTCCAGGCAGTCCTGAGCGCAAAAGCTTGCCTTCTTCCTCAATCCCTTGGGCCCGAATACGAGCGTAAACCCTTCCTCTTCAAGAGGGGTTTGGCATACAGGGCATACCTTGTTGAAGTCTGTCTGCTTTATTTCTGTGAGTTTCGTGTTTATTAATCTTTCTATGTTTCCTGCTTCCAAATCCTTTTTTATAAGCCTTAAATCGCTTTCATCAAGGCCTTCTATGAGTTTTGCCAACCGGTTCATTTTTCTCTTGGCTTAAAGATTTTGCTTTAGCTCTTTGAGAGCGCCTTTCTTGTCAATCAACTCTTTGCTGTTTTTTACAAGAGTCACAAAGTACTCTTCTTTCTTCGCCAGCCCTTCCTCTACTTCTTTTCTATTGTGGGACCAGCTTATAATTTTTTTGGTTTTGCCATCCAAGTCAGCTATGTTGAGATTGCTGTACTTTTCCCTGAAATCATGCAATTGCTGCTCTGTGATTATAAAAAGCTCTATCTCTTTCTCATTTGATTTTAGAAAGGCTATGCTATCTGCTTTCTTAAGGAGGTCAGATTCGCATACATACTTTATTATGGGATAATGATTGTCTTCAGTCAGGGTGAAGCAGGCATTAAGCACGAACTTCGAGAACAGGTCTGTTTCTCGCAGTCTTATAACGCTCTTTTCTGCCAAGCCTGGCTTGAGAAAGCTGAAGACAAATATTTCCTGGTTAAGAGCATAAGGAGTTCTTGGCTTGCCAGGCTTTTTTTGCTTTTCCAGCTTCACCTTCTTTACAAGCTCATAGGCCTCTAGAAGGGCTAGTTGCTGGGTGGTGTTGGCTATGCTCTGGCCTGTCTTCTTGGCTATCTCAACCGCTGACTTCTCTCCTTTGGCAAGCTCTTTTAGAATGTTCCACCTGCTCTTGGTAAATAAGTCTTCAAATTCCATTTTAGCTATCTGCTGCTTTCTATTGCATTATGGATTTATAAATTTTTCTAATGTTGCTTTATTTAATAAGTTAAATAGTTTCAAAATAATTATTGTGGTGACTAACGCGGCGCATATAGATAAAATTTATAAACGATAAATATAATCTTATTAATGTAATGGGTGAATATGATAATCCTTGGGTGGGGGTAGCTCTAAATAGAAAGAATAATTTCTCAGTTCACACTTCTAAGCGGGATAATAAGAACTGGATCAATCAAAAAAATCACTAAAATCACAAATTATTTACAGTTAAATAAAAGGACATAAGAGACATTAAAAAGAATTAAAAAAATCAAGGAAGATAGAAGCAATAATTAAAAGCCTTTCAGAAAATAGAAACCGAATAAATTTTCTAACCCAAGAATAAAATAAAAAAACAAAATAAAAATATTCGTTTATAATTAACAGGAATTCAACATAAAACCCGCGCTTATTAAGGGAAAATGAGGTTAAAATTCAAGAATAATCCGAAACAAAATTTGAAATAAATCCGGGATTATTTGCAAAATTCATTAATAAAATGACCTGATAAATAATTAAAAGCAAAAATTATCCTGAATAATTTCGCCATGCAAAGGATTTATTTCAGAATTAAAAATTATTGAAAATTATTAAAAAAAGAAGCCCGACCTTTTAAAAATTAAATAACATAATAAGAAAAATAAATTAATAAAATAATAATAAAATCAAGAAAAATAATAAAGAATTATGGAAAATTAAATAATAAATTAAATAATTATTTTCGGGTTATTTTTTCCAGCCTGGGAAGAATAAGGGGTGAGGAATTAAGTTGAAAGTATTAATGTTAGGATGGGAATTGCCTCCTTTTTTTGCAGGAGGCGTAGGAATGGTTTGCTATCACCTGAGCAGGGCATTATGTGAGCAAGGAACAGAAGTTACCTATGTCATGCCTTTTGGTCCAAGGATGATGCGCAGCGATTACATGAAGATACTGATAGCAGACCACCTTTTCCCCAAGCTGAGGTTTCAGCTCAAGGAATTACCAACCCTCCTAGGAGCTTATGCAACACCAGAAGGCTATGATGATGAGCTCAGGAAATACCTGGCAAGCCTTTCAGCAGCAGAAAGAGCCAAATCCCTTTACGGGCCTAATGTATTCCAGGAAGCCTATTTATTTGCCAGGAAAGTGCGGATGATAGCTTTACAAGAGGAGTTTGATGTGATACACGCCCATGACCACTGGACTTTCCCAGCAGCAGTTGAAGCCAAGAGAGCCACAGGCAAGCCCTTGGTCGTGCATGTGCACATAACAGAGTTTGACAAGTCAGGCGGCTTGAGCGTCAACCAGAGAGTTTATGAAATGGAAAAAGAAGGCATGAACGCAGCAGACCTGATTATAGTTGTGAGCAATTTCATCAAGCAAAGGCTTATCAGGGACTATGGTGTTCCTGAGTGGAAGATAAGGGTAGTGCATAATGCTGCAGAGCCAGTCACTGATGTTGAGCATGACGCCAGCAAGATAAAAGAAACAGATAAGATAGTGCTTTTCATTGGCAGGATAACCCTGCAAAAAGGGCCTGATTACTTTGTGGAAGCAGCCAAGAAAGTGCTGGAAACAGAGTCTAATGTGAAGTTCATAATGGCAGGAGCAGGCGACATGCTTCCAAGAATGATAGAGCGCGTAGCAGAGCTGGGCATAGCAGACAAGTTCATCTTCCCAGGATTTGTTAACAGGGAAGAGGTGGCCAAGCTCAACAAGATAGCAGATGTGTTCGTAATGCCATCTGTTTCTGAGCCGTTCGGCATAGTCCCATTAGAAGCCATGTCACAGGAGACTCCTGCAATAATATCCAAACAATCAGGAGTGTCAGAAGTGCTTAACCACGTGCTCAAAGTGGATTTCTGGGATATTAATGATATTGCTAACAAGATACTTGCCTTGCTTTATTACAGGTCTTTGCATAATGAGTTAAAACAGCACGGAATAGTAGAGGTTAGGAACCTTACATGGGACAAGCCAGCAAGGCAGTGCATAGATGTTTATAATGAGCTTTTAAGAATGAGGCAAGGAGGGTAAAGAAGAGGAGGATAAAAGAGGATAAGGGAGGCTAGGCTAGAAAATGGTTTCAGTATGCTTTTATTTCCAGGTTCACCAGCCTATGAGGCTGAGAAAATACTCTGTATTTGACATAGGCAACAACTCAAATTACTTTGATGAATACAAGAACAAGGTCATAATAGAAAAGGTAGCAAAGAAGTGCTATCTCCCCACTAACAAGATACTCCTCAGCCTGATTAAGAAGCACAAAGGCAAGTTCAAGGTGAGCTTCTCAATATCCGGGGTTGCTCTTGAGCAGTTTGAGAAGTATGCTCCGGAAGTGCTTTATTCCTTCAGAGAGCTTGCCAAGACAGGCTGTGTTGAATTCCTTAATGAAACCTATTATCACTCATTGGCTTTCTTGTTTGACAAGGAGGAGTTCAAGGAGCAGGTGATAATGCACAGGCAAAAAATCAAAGAGCTCTTTGGCCAGGAAGCAAAAGCCTTTAGGAATACAGAACTAATCTACAACAATGAGCTTGCCAACTTTGTACAAGGGCTGGGCTATAAAGTAATCCTTGCAGAAGGAGCAGACTACATCCTTAGCTGGAGAAGCCCAAACTTCATCTACACTCCAAAAACAGCTGAACAGATGAAGCTCTTGCTCAAAAACTACAGGCTGAGCGATGATGTGGCTTTCAGGTTCAGCAACAAAGGATGGGCAGAATACCCTCTAACCGTTGACAAATATGCCAAGTGGATTTCAGCAACTAATGGCAATGGCCATGTTGTGAACCTTTTCATGGATTATGAGACTTTTGGAGAGCACCAATGGGAGGACACAGGCATTTTCAAGTTCCTGGAAAGCCTGCCAGAGGAAGTTCTTAAGCACCCAGATAACGACTTCGTCACCATAAGCGAAGCTGCTGAGAAATATTCTTCAGTTGGAGAGATGGACATCCACAACTTCATGTCCTGGGCAGACATTGAGCGTGATTTAAGCGCCTGGCTGGGCAATCAGCTTCAGAATGCTGCTGCTAATGAGCTCTACAAGATTGGCAGACTGGTTAAACAGGCAAGGGACAAAAAATTGATTGATGACTGGAGAAAGCTCACCACCAGCGACCACTTCTACTATATGTGCATCAAATGGTTCAGTGACGGAGATGTTCACAAATACTTCAACCCTTACGACACTCCTTATGAGGGCTTCATCACCTTCATGAATGTGCTTAATGACTTGGTAATAAGGGTAAGGGAGCTTACCAAGAAAACTGACGTGAGAGAAACTGCTAATGCTTATTCCAAGCAAGATGATGCTTCGTTTCGCCATAGCTTTATTAGCGAGCATCCAAGCGCCAGCCTTCCAGACATAAACCTGGTTTCAGAAAACCTTGCCAAGGATACTAATAACCTGATAAAAAAATGAGCAGAAAATGAATAAAAAAATGAGGTGAGATAAGGCATATGGCTAGATATCGTAAAATGCAGAAAGTGAAAAGAAAAAGAGGAAGACCACCAAAGCATAAGAATAAAATAATTGACTCCAAGCCAGAGCTCACTCCGACTCTTCTGCCAGAGATAAAGCCAACTACAGAGTTTAAGCCAGAGATAAAGAAGGACGCGCCACAAGAGCATTACTTCGTACTCTGCAATGGCAGGACTGTGAAGAACATTAAGGAGCTAGCTGATGTAATGGAAGAGCTTGAAGACCAGGTCTTTAATTACCATGTGACGCCTGAGAAGAATGACTTTGCAACATGGATTAAAGACATCTTCAAGGAAATAGAGCTGGCAGAGAAACTAGCAGGAGCCAAAGATAAGAAGCATATCCAGCTTGTGCTTTACAAGCACATCACACACAAGCTGTGGTAAAAATTTTTTATTAATAAGTTTTTTTGATTAATTATTCCATTAATTCAGATAAAATCCAAAAAGAGGTGGCTAATTTGATTGAAAATCAAGAAGAAAATGTATTGGAAAACCAGAAAAATCCTCCGATACCCCCTGATAAATGGTTCTACTTTGTGCAGGGAAGAAAAGCTGCGAGCATTGAAGAATTAAAGAATGCATTAGAGAGCATGGATGAGGCAGAGTTCAGGCACCATGTTAATTATGAGAAGAATGACTTTGCCAACTGGGCTGAGGATGTTTTTGGGGAGAAAGAGCTTGCCAGGAACCTGAGAGAAGTTGCTGATAAGGAAGGCTCTCTTATCTTGATAGAGCAGTACCTTGAGAAGAAGCAACCAAAACATGCTCGACGCCCAGCTGTTCATCATGAAAAGATTGAGAAAACAATTGAAACTGCCGCAGAGGAAATAATCCTGTCTGAAGAGAAAGCAGAGCTGGCTGAGCATAAACTAGTTGTGCCTGAGCATAAGAAGATCGGCCGTCCTGCGGCTGAGGAAAAGAAGATTCTTCCTCCGATACTACCGCCAAGGCTTGAGCACAGGAAGATTCTTCTGCCAATCGAGGAAGAAGAAACCCCTCAGAAGAAGGAGAAGGTTTTGTCAGAAAACGAGCTCAAAACCATTGTGGAAGATACAAGAGATGCATTGAAAGAGGAGGAGAAAAGGTTAATGGGCTGGGTAAAATCCAAAACAGAGCCCCACCACCATTTTGTTGTTAAGGAATTTATTTACGGATTTGTCCTAGGGCTTATTTTTGGCCTGATAATGCTAGGCGTCATAACCAACCTGACGTCTTAAAGTTTGAGCTGTTTGAGCTGTTTGAGTTGAGCTGTTTGAATAGGAAAAAGAGGTTAACTAAAGCATGATAAAGGCTGTAGCAGATTATGTTTTTGAAGTCTCCTGGGAAGTATGCAATAAGGCAGGAGGAATAAACACAGTTATCAAAACCAAAGCGCCTTATATGCTAGAGTATTATACAAATTATTTCCTTATTGGCCCTTATTTTAAGGATAACGCTGATGTTGAGCTTCAGGAAATGGAAACGCCAGAATTCCTCAAAGGAATCTTCCTAGAATTAGAGAGCCTTGGAATAATCTGCCATTACGGCACATGGGAGATAAGGGGAGAGCCAAAGGTTATACTCCTCGAGTTTCAGAGCTTCTTTGCTCAGAAGAACTCTATTAAAACCAAGCTCTGGGAGGCTTTCAAAGTAGATTCATTGTTCGCGTCTTATGACTTTGATGAACCAGTTATCTGGTCATGGTGCGTAGGAATATTATTAGAGAAAATAGGAAGCTCGCTTAACAAGATGAAGATAATAGCTCACTTCCACGAATGGCTTAGCGGCGCAGCCCTTCTTTACCTTAAGCTTCAGAACTCTCATATAAAAACTGTTTTCACAACTCACGCAACCACGCTGGGCAGAACCCTTGCTGGAAACGGATTTGACCTCTACAACCAGCTAGGAAGGTTTGACCCTATGCAAAAAGCAAAGGAATTCAATATCCTGGCAAAGCACACCACTGAGGTGGCTTGCGCTCAGAAAACAGATATCTTTACAACTGTAAGCGAGATAACCAGTATTGAGGCAGAAAAAATACTTGGGAGAAAAGCAGAAGTGCTCGTCCTTAACGGCATCGATGTTGAGAGATTCCCAACCATAGAAGAAACCTCTATAAAGCACGTTACGTGCAAAGGAGTAATAAAGGAATTCCTTACATATCATTTTTTCCCCTACTACACTTTTGATTTAAAAAACACTCTTATATTCTTCTTCGCCAGCAGGTACGAGTTCTCTAACAAAGGAATGGATATCCTTATAAAGGCTCTCGGCATCCTCAACCAGAGGTTGAAACAAGAGGACACTCCAATAACAGCTGCTGTTTTCTTCTGGGTGCCAATGAAGACCTTTGGAGTAAAAGTTGAGTTGCTTGAGAACAAGAACTACTACAGGCACATAAGAAGCCTAGTAGATACAAAATCCAACCAAATCCTCCAGCAAATAGTCACTGACTTCATCTCCAGGAAGCTAACTGCAGATGAGAGCTTCTTTGAGAAAGACTTTATGAGAGAGCTAAGGACCAATATACTCTCGTTCCAGAGAACAGGCAATCCCACAGTTCTGACTCACAATATTGAGAATGAGGATAATGATCCTCTTGTTAAAGGATTAATAGCAGAAGGGCTGGATAACAAGCCTGATGATAAGGTAAAGGTCCTGGTATACCCGGTCTATCTCTCAGGCAATGATGGCTTGTTGAACTTATCAGCTTATGATGCAATGGCAGGATGCCACCTGGGCTTATTCCCGTCTTATTATGAGCCTTGGGGATACACCCCTCTTGAAGCAGCAGCCATGGGAATAGCCTCATTAGCAAGTGACTTGTCAGGATTCGGGAGGTTCATAGAGAACAAGCTGCTAAAAGAGCACTCTGGCTTATATATTTTAAAAAGATATGGGCGCACAAATGAGCAGCAAATACAAGACCTTACAGATATCATGTATAAGTATATAATGCTCGACCACGCAGAGAGAGTGCAGAACAAGATAAATGCAAAGTACTTGTCAAACCTTGCAGACTGGAAGCACTTTGTCAAGTTCTACATAGTAGCCCATAACAGGGCGCTGGAGAGATAGAGAGATAAGTGGGCTAAAGAAAAATACTGCCCTTAGAAATAACTCTTAACCTTTTCAAAAACCTTGTAAGGGTCGCTCTCTATTACATTGCTTCGCGAATACATCTCAACGCCACCAATATCTGATGTCTTGTTACTAAGAGAGCCTCTGTTCACAATCCTCACTATTACTGGAAAGCCTTTCCACTCCTCTTTTTTGTCAAGAGGAGGCAATATTGCTCCCAGGTTAAAGCTCATCACTCCAAAATCCTTTATCAGGCAATTAATTATTCTGTAAATCACGCTTACACAATTTTTGTCAAGCTTCTCTGGTATTATTGTTACTTCCTTGTCTTTTCTAGGAGTTATGTTCATTAAGAATTTCACCTTTTTATACTCTTCTCCAAGGCTCATAAGTTGGTGAACCTTGTAAAAATCAAGGAAATAATCACTTTTGAACTTTTCATAATACTCATTTCTAATCTTATTATAATATTCTGCTTCTGCGTAATGAATGCCTTCTCCCAGTATGAGTTGGAAATGGCCATGAATGATGCTTGAGCCTCCCTTCCAGAGGCAATTCCAGAGGAGGAAGGGATAAGCAGCCTTCTTATTGCTCTTGTATCCTTTGTCAAACCATTTAAGAGCGGTTTTAAAATAATCCTGTAACTCTTTATCAGAAAAATCCAGAGGATTGTGTTTCTTAAAAATAATAAGTCCGTGGATACCATCGTACTTGGCAACATTGCTGGCTGTTATGCAGCTCTTGCCCTTGACCCTGCCAAAAGAGTCTGCTGGAGTTGCAGCGAGGGGCTTACAAAAAGGATCGCCAGCACTCTCGTTTATAGCCTTAACAGAGTCATCATCACTCTTAGCCTCAATAGGTCTCTTTGCCCTTAACTCATTAAAAAGAGCTGTCTCAAAGGTTAGCTTGTTAAAAATCTTGATAATCTTCTGGCTTTCAACGTTTGCAATGCTGCCGAAGCTTTTCTCAGCCCAAGGCTTCATCTCCTCTGGCAGCACTAATTTTCCAATGCTCTCATTAACAAGAAAGAAACGCTCAAATAATTGCTTCTCATCCTCTTTTAAGCCAGCCACAATATTGGGCAAGTCAATAATAGACGGCATATTCTCACCTTTTGTTTTCTCTTATAAAAAGTTTGTGTTTTAAATTTTTTAAAGCAGCACAAAAGCATATTATTATCATAACTTTTATAAAGCTCTCCAGAGTATATGTTTTTTCTTAGAGCAAACATAACAAGGTGGGATTGTTGAAAGTTATCATTCCTTTGGCAGGAGCAGGCACTCGGCTGAGGCCGCTCACTCACACCAAGCCAAAGCCTATGCTCTTGATTGCTGGCAAGCCAGGCATGTGCTATATTCTAGACGAGCTGAAGAAGATGGGCGTTTCTGAAGTAATATTCATCACAGGCCATCTGAAGGAGAGGATTGAGGAATTCATCAGGCAGAATTATTCCTTCAGGACAAGGTTTATTGAGCAGAAAGAGCTTAACGGGACTGCAGGCGCAATAAGGATTGCTGAGAAATACATCAACGAGCCAGTCCTCATAATCTTTGTTGACACTATCTTTGAAACTGACTTAAGCATTATTAACAAGCTCAAAAAGGATGAGGCAGGCATAATATGGACCAAGCATGTTGAGGATTACCAGCGCTTCGGGGTTTGCGTCCTTGACAAGCAGGGTTATTTACAGAAAATCGTGGAGAAGCCTAGCCAGCCGATTTCCAAGCTCGCCAATATAGGCCTGTATTATATCAAGGATTACAAGCTCATGTTTGAAGGCATAAAATATGTCTTTGACCATAACATCACCCTTAAGGGCGAGTACTTCCTTACTGATGCCTTTGATTACATGGTACAGCATGGAGCCAAGATAACCTGCCCAGAAGTCAAAGGCTGGTATGATTTTGGAAAGCCAGAAACCCTTCTTGAGACTAACAAAATTTTCTTGGACAAAGGCCATACTCAGGTAGTTAAGACTGAGAACAGCGTTATCAATATGCCTGTTAATATTGCTGACGGCGCTAAGATAAAAGACTCTGTTATAGGACCTTATGTAACCATTGCAAAGGGTGTTGAAATTACTAATAGCGTTATAAGAGACAGCATTATTGATGAGCGAACCAAGATAACTGATTCCAGCATTGAGGCTTCCATAATCGGCTCTGACGCAGAAATAACAGGGCACTTAAAAAAGCTGTATGTAGGTGATCATTCAGTCATTATAACTGAGAAGTTCAAATGAACAACCTCTGCCTAAAGGCAGAGGTATCTGCTAGCAAGCAGAGGTTGTTCGTCCAGAAAATCGTCTCTGCTAACTCTTGGCTTGAAAGCCAAAGTATGCGCAGGACGATTTTCTGAAATCATTCAAGCCTAAGAAAAATAAGAAAGCGTAAAAAAGAGGTGGGGATTGCACGTCATACATTCTTTTAATGAGCGAAGAATTGATGAGCACGTTGAAAAGCAAGCCGCTTTCCTGATAACCAATAAAAAAGGCAACTATTTCTCTCTGGGTGAAAGGAACTTCACGCACATGCAAGGCTTGTTCTTCCTTGACCACGCCACGTGGGAGCTTTTTAAGACGATTGAAGACATCAGGCTAAAAGGAGAGATGGTTATTCTTAAGAACAACTTCTACAATGTTGAGAGGATTTATCAGGGAGGAGCAGAGGAAAGCTTTAACCTTTTTAACAATTCCTTGAGCTATTCTGTCAAGAACTACACTGGCGAGCTTGTTCTTGAGCTGGATTTCAGAGGCATTTTTGAGTATCCTGAATGGGGAAGGATTTACACCATAACCAAGGAAGGAGACGCCGTCATTATAAGGTATGACAAGTACAAAGACAACACGCTTTCTTTCCTTGAGAAAACCAGGTTTCTTGTAATAAAAGGAGTGAATGACTACCAGCTTATCAATGAATGGATTAAGAAGGCCTACCCTTACGATGCCCGTCGCGGCTCAAAATCAGAATTCTACGTGTACAAAGCCCTTAGCATTAATGTTAACCATAACCTAAGCCTTGTATTCTCATTTGGAGAGAGCAAGGAAAAAGCCCTTGAGCATGCTGAAAAGGTTTATGACAACACAGAATACCTTACTAATTCTTTTCAAAAATACTGCATGCACACCTTCACCAGCAAGGACTTGGCACTCAACACAGCCCTGAAATCCCTTGACGAGCTGCTCATAAGCATTGAAAGAGGCGAGAGGAGTGTGGGCATTATTGCCGGTCTTCCATGGTTTTACCAGTTATGGGCAAGAGACGAGCTCATAAGCCTAAAAGCATTAATGCTTAAAGAAAAATATTACCTAGTAAAAAACATAATGCTCAAACACTTAAAAAACCTCTCAGAAGACGGCCTGATTCCCAGCAGGTTCCCAGGAAACAAGGAAGATGCTAAGAGCCTCGACGCCGCAGGCTGGCTCTTTTTCAGGCTCAAAGAATACATTAACTTATTGGTTTCTAAAAAGCTCCTTAACGAGTACTTGTCTGTAGCTGACCTTATCACTATTAAAAGAGGATTGGAAAAAGCCATACACGGACTGAGCCATCATCATTCTATTAATGGCTTAGTAGTTAACAATAGCCAGGAGAGCTGGATGGACACAGCCTCAGCTGCTAGGAATGGCGCTTGCATAGAAATCCAGGCATTATTCCTGTCGATGATCAGCCTGCACAACCAGATTGCGAGCATAACCAAGTCCAAACAGTTATTCAAGACTCTTGAGAAAGAATGCAGGGAGCTGGTGCGCAAAGAATTCTTCAAGAAAGGAAACCTCTGCGACAGTGTTTATGATAATCAGCCAGAAGGCACTATAAGGCCTAATGTTTTCCTAGCATATTACGTTTATCCCGAGCTCTTGACAAGCAAGGAATGGAAGCAAGTGTTTGACAACACCCTCAAAGCGCTATGGCTGGACTGGGGAGGATTATCAACTATAAACCAGACCAATCCCTTATTCAAGCCAGAATACACAGGCGAAGACAACCAGAGCTATCATAACGGCGACTCATGGTACTACATCAACAATTACGCTGCTCTTGCCATGCACAGGCTTGACAAGATTTATTATGCAAAACAAATCAAAAGGATAGTTGAAGCCAGCAAAGAAGAGATGTTCTTCTCAGGATTCATAGGCTGCTGCGCAGAGCTAAGCAGCGCAAAGCAGATGAGAAGCGAAGGCTGCCTGAGCCAGGCCTGGAGCGCTGCAAGCCTGATTGAACTGCTGCATGAATTACACCATGATTACAGATAAATTTTTAATACCAATACTTTTTCTTGATATCTATGAGTAAAAACATACCGGTGAGTAAAAACTTGAAGACGACCTGCTTTGAGCGAGCCATCTTCCTTAGCTGGTACTGCAGCAGGGCTGATTGTGCTTTCTGTTACATGTCAACCCAGAAGAACAGGATAAAAGAGCCTTTGAAGGCCAGGAGGAGCTTTGCATCCATATTTGCAGAAGCCATTATCTCCAAGGCTTGCGGTTGGGAGATAGAGTTCATATCCGGAGGCTATGATTCTTTTTCAAAGGAGGAGTTATTGTTCATTATCAAAGGAGTTTATGAGATTACAGGCAAGAAGCAATGGCTGAACATTGGGGCACTTGATGAAGCTGAGCTTAAGCTTTTCAAACCTTACACTGAAGGATTCATAGGAACTCTTGAATGCGCTAATCCTGAGCTTAGGAAAAAGATTTGTCCATCAAAGCCATTGTCAGAAATAATGAAATCTTTTGATTGGTGCGATAAATTAGGAATAAGCAAAGGGGTAACAGTTATTATTGGATTAGGAGAGACAATTGATGATTTTGATTTCCTAAAAAACTTTATTCAGGACAATGAAATCGCCAGAATCACTTTTTATGCACTTAACCCTCAAAAAGGCACTATGTTCAAATCCTCGCCTCCAATTGATTATTATGAGAAATGGATTGCGATGACAAGAGAAGCATTTCCTAATTTGTGGATTACTGCTGGTGCCTGGCATGACAAGACTCATTACTATTCCCGACTGCTAAGAGCAGGCGCAAATAATATCACAAAATTTCCTGTCTTGAAATTGTTTGGCACAGAAAAAGCAGAGCAGGTTGAGGAAGAAGCTAAGTTAGCAGGCAGGAATCTTGTCGGCACACTCACAGAGATGCCTAAGCTCGATTGGGATGAAAGAGTTGACGAGTTAACCTTTGATGAAAATTTGAAAAATAATATTAAGGAAAAACTGAGGAAGTACCTGAAAAGCATTAACATGAGAAATTAGTTGCAGTTCAGTTATTTGTTCTTAACATAGTCCTCGTAAAAAAAGCCTGCCATGGCTATGAACAAGGCTGCTATGAGCGGACCAATGATTATTCCTAGGAAGCCGAAAAGCTTCAACCCGCCCAGAACTCCGATAAGGGCAACAACCGGGTGAATCTTTCCTTTTCCAGAGATTATCCTTGGCTTAAGCAAGTTATCAATGCCAGCAACTATGAAGAAGCCGTACACCAGCAGAAAAATGCCTCCGAGGAGGTTGCCTTTAATAATTTCTATAACTCCACCAGGAATCCAGACCAGCCCAGTGCCTAGCACAGGTATAAAAGCCAGCAAAGTCATCACAAAACCCCAGAACACAGGATTACTGATTCCGACTATTAGGAATCCTAGCCCGCCCAGGGTTCCCTGCAATAATGCTATGAAAATCTGGCCGTAAATAACAGCCTGGGTTACGCTCTTTATCTCTTTAACCAGTTTTTCCCTTCTTTCCTTTGTAAAAGGGATGAACTCTCTTAGCTGTTGAACCCAGTTATCTCCTTCCACAAACCCGTAGTACATGATGAAGAACATGATGAACAAGCCTATTGCGATTTCAGCAACAGAGCCTGCTATGGTTACTGCTGACTTAACCATGAAGTCTCTAACACCAGTGAGCAGCTCCCTGAAATTCTCGCGAAGATCAGCCTCGGGGCCAAGGAAACTGGTGACATAGTTGTTTATCTTTGCAAGGCTTTCAGCATTGAATGAGCTGATAAATCCAGCTGTTTGTTTCACCAACACCCCAACTATGATGAATGAAGGAATAACCAGGAGCAGTAATATGAGCACTATTACTATTATGCTGCTCACCTTGTGATTCTTAATCCTCTTAGCGAACCAGGCATATAAAGGATAAATAGCGATGGTTAATATTATCCCCAGGAAAATATATGTAAAGAAAGGTTGCAATAACCTAAAAGCGAGGTATAGCAGTATGAGGAGGAGTGCTATGAATACATACCTTGAAACCTTGGCTCCTTCCACTTAATCACCTCTTCTCTTAGCTCTGATAGGGTATTATTTAAATTTTTTTACTAGCCACTAGCCTTCAAAGAACCATGACTCTTCGCCTTGAAAGTACTCGTCAGGATTCTTGAAATAACTAATAGCATTGCTTATTAGCGCGTAATGAGCATTCTCCTCTTTTATAAGGAACTCAAACAGCTTCTTAACATTAGGATGCTCTGTCTTTTCCGCAGCCTTCTTGTAAAAGTCATAGCTTTTCTGCTCCAGAGTTAATCCTGCTTCATAAGCCTTTAAATCGCTCTGACTAGCAACAGCCTTTTCAACAGCAGTCTTCACAGTGTCTGAGAAGAACTCTTTTACTTCATTAACAGCCTCGTCCTCTGTTCCAGAATCAATCCCTGGCTCATCGCCTTCATGAATAGACTTGTTAAAAGCATTAATCGCGTCAATATGCTTTAATTCCTCATCAGCAAGGAAGATGAAAGTCTTCTTGGCAAGCTCGTTCTTCAACTTTGTTGCGTGCTCCAGGTAGAATGCTCTCACCATTTTCTCATTCTCAAGAGCCAGCTTCAAAGCCTTAAGCTCGTCCTTAAGGTAATCTTCTTCCATGAATATCACCCTTTTTATTTATTTACTAAGCACGGTTTTATTAATTTTGTTATTAAGAAACAATGCTGTTACTTCTTAGCAATTTTCCACAGTTCTGTATGAATATTTTTGAATGAGCTAACCACATCCGGATGTTTAATTATTATTGTTGATGGCTTTGGCTTGAATGCTTGTATTATAAGCTGTTCGCCTACCACTGCTAGCCCGATATTGCTAAGCCCAGGTATGAATCTTATTTCATTATTCTTATAATCCGTCCTTTTTATATTCCTGTTTGAAAAAATCATTTTCTGCTTTATGTTTCGCTCCATTCGCATCCTGTGATATTTATGAAGCATCACTAGCTTTTCTAATTCAACACCGATTCCACAGATCTCTGAACCTGCCGGAAGAATCTCAAATGCGATAGATGCAACATTTATCATGCCTTCATATCCTTCATAGATTTCGAAATTCGTATCTTTTATGCTCGAAGACATCTTTTCTAAGTCAGGTATTAGCGAATCTACGATACTTTTTTCTTCAGCCAGCTCCTTCTCTTTTTTCTCTATATATTTTTTTAGTAGTTTTGGGCTGCTAGCTGAATAGTATTTCACGTGATTTTTTATGTACGAACTTATTATCCCTTTATTCAGCAATTTCCCAGCTATTTCATAAACTTTTGATGAAGAAACTCCCGATGACTCGGCAAGCCTTGTCTTTGTTAATGGGCCTTCCTTAACCAGCGAAAGATATATTTTCACTTCTCCTTTCGTTAAGCCTATTCTTTCAAGCGCTCTTGGTTCCATATGAACATGAAATACCTTCGAATATATAAATTTTCTGCCCCCTTAGGGGGCCCATAACTATATATTAATCTTGGCATTATGGCAAAATAATGAATGAATACAAAGTAATCGACCGCATGGCTAAATATAGGCAACCAGATCAAATCCCTGTGAAGAAACAATCCATCTCCCTAGAGCGAATTGTTGAGAAGGCAGCAGTCATAGCTTTTAGTTTGGGATTCTTATACCTTGCATACGGCACGATATTTGGCAATGATGAAGCAAAAGAGCAGATAGCCCAAGCATTGAAAACAACACTTTACTTTGGTCCTAACGGAACCGCTGTTGATGCCCAATTGTTCAAGGGAGAGATAGATTCATCAGTAAGAAAATGGTTAGATTATCCTAATAAGAATACTTATAATAAAGACAAAATAGAGACAATCAGAAAATAACTTTTAGTTGAATTTTTTTATAAGAGTTGATGCGGGCACATTTTTTGCGCGCCAATAAAGAGAATGCGAGTAGAGGATGATGGCGCGGAGAATTTCCTTATTCATACCTCAAGCTGTCTACAGGGTGCAGCTTTGACGCTCTGATGGCCGGCAGCAAGCCTGAGCCTGCTCCTACTGCGAAGGCAAAGAATATGCACCCAATGATTAAGGTCCAGGGAAAAATTGGTTTGAGCACAGAATAGCCTGCTGCTGCTGCATAGCCTGCTCCTGTCATGGCTACGAAGTAGCCGAACAAGACTCCGATTATTCCTCCTATCACGCCTATCACTCCTGATTCAAGAAGGAAGATGAACATGATGTCTGAATTCCTGGCTCCAACTGCCTTCATCACTCCGATCTCCTTGGTCCTTTCGAGTACTGCTGTGTACATGGTATTCATTATGTTTACAGAAGCCACAACAACCGAGACAAGCGCTATAAGCACAAGAACCCCATTGATTATGTCGATTACGGTCCCAAAGGTTGCTATCGCGTCCTCAAATGTCGTTACGTAGAAGTCTTCTTCGCCTTCCTCTTGCCCTTTGAATTTCCTCAGCCTTTCGCCGACCCTGTCAGCTACTGTCTTGGTATCAAGACCTAGCTCTGTGCTTGCCATTATCATGCTGTACTCGTATTTTTTTTCAGGGTAGAGCTGCTCAAACATCTCGCTCGTAATATAAACCTGGGAGTCATCCGTAGGAGTTCCCACTGCGCTATAAAAGCCTACTACTTCAAACTTCACATCATCAATAAGTATCTTGTCACCTACCTGCAGCCCTTTGCTGAATATCTTGTTGTCAAGCATGTAATTGTAGCCGAGCACTACCTTGTAGGTATCTCCTTCTTTTAAGCTCCTACCTTTTTCTATCTCAATACCCATACCTTGCAATATGAAATCTATCTTGTCCATATCAAGACCAATCAAGTAGGTATAGGTGTTTTTCTCCCTGAAAGTTACCTCAGATATCTTATAGTACATGCCTGATATCTCATCTATGCCATTTATCTTCTCTATGAAATCAACATCGTCCTGGGTGAGGGCGAAGGTATCATCCCCGCCAAGCATCGCCATGCCTTTTGCCCCTATCATCAGCTTGTTGGTGCCTGACTCTTCTGCCAAGGTATTGACATAGTTCTTTATTCCCATGCCAAAGCTGACTAGCGCAAAAACAGAAGTTATCCCTATGAGTATTGAGAGTATTGAGAGAAAGCTCCTCCTCTTTCTCTGCCACAGGTTCTGAAGGGCGTATTTTATCTCATCTGGATTTATGATTTTCATCTTCTTGCCATTCTTTTCATTTTCTTGTTATTTTCATTACATATAAAGGATACCTTGCCCTTTAGGGCAACGGTAGCCTATTCCTCCATAAGTTTTTTCTATTCTTCTTATCATAAAAGGTGGTGCGCAACGAAATCGGCGCACGCACCATTTCGAA
>Ga0315284_10000201_pt1 | contig 83492 bp, 77 predicted proteins | sample YL17G09_16_MG_FD_203696 | JGI IMG/M metagenome (GOLD analysis project Ga0315284, IMG submission 203696) | Sediment microbial communities from Yellowstone Lake, YNP, Wyoming, USA - YL17G09_16 | ecosystem: Environmental > Aquatic > Freshwater > Lake > Sediment | place: USA: Wyoming | collected... | reverse complement strand
TTCCGGCTGGCAAATTGCCGGTGCGAGGCAAGTTCCGGGTGGCCTGTCTGCTGATCGGTTCCGCCGCCGTGAGCAACGTGCGGCGTATCCAGCGCTACCTGCAGGCTAAATCGAAGGCCGAAATAGCAAAGCAAGTGGCTCCTGGCGCAGAAAAATGCACCCAGGAACAGGCCGGGGGGGCTTTTTTGGCTTTTGTAAAAACCACCCTGGCTGCTTTGTCCGGCCTTGCCAGGCCGAACCTATATGCCATGGGTTGTTAAAGTACGAGTTATTGCAGAAGAGTCACTAATGAACCACTATAAATCGAAATTGCATGACCTTGGATATGCCGAGATCAAGGACGCCGAAGAAGTCTGGACTGATGCAATAAAGAATCGTAAAAATGCCCCCTTGTATCGTCTCCTGTTTGCAAGCAAAAATCCGCTTGGGGTAAAATTTTGGAGCCATATTCGGAAGACAAATGTTTATGGTCAAACGAGGTTGCCGAACCTTTGATAGACTTTTTCGAACAATTGTGCTATTATTGATGCACTCTACCGTAAAATATTGGAGGAGTAATGGCACGCTCTGCAATTGAATGGACCGAATCAACCTGGAATCCCCTCACCGGCTGTACCAAGATCAGTCCCGGCTGTAAGCATTGCTATGCCGAACGCATGGCGAAGCGCTTGCAGGCCATGGGCCAGCCGAATTATGTGAATGGTTTCAAGTTGACCATGCACGAGCACGTGTGGGAAAAACCGTTGGAGTGGAAAACCCCGCAGGTGGTGTTCGTCAACTCGATGAGCGATCTGTTCCATAAAGATGTACCAGTGAGCTTCATTCAAAATACATTTGACGTCATGCGTCAGGCGTACTGGCACCAGTTCCAGGTGCTGACCAAGCGTGCCGAGCGACTGCTTGAACTCAATCCGCAAATCGAGTGGCCGGAAAATGTCTGGATGGGGGTCAGCGTCGAGAACCAAGAGTACGCGTCTCGTATTGATTGCTTGCGTCAGACAGGCGCAAAAATCAAGTTCTTGTCTCTTGAACCCTTGCTTGGACCGATCCGGCACCTTGATCTGCGCGATATTAACTGGATGATCGTTGGTGGCGAGTCTGGTCCGGGTGCGCGGCCAATTTTGCGCGAATGGGTCACAGGGATACGCGACCAGTGTGTTTCGGCTCATGTGCCATTCTTCTTCAAACAATGGGGAGGTGTCCACAAAAAGAAGGCCGGCCGCGAACTGGAGGGCCGCATATGGGATGAAATGCCCGCGAATCCGAGTCTCGCCAAGATATAGAAATAGGTGGAAACGATCGAGTTGAAAGAGGCTGCCGCAAGAAAGCTGCGTTCGAATGTCAGCGGCGCGGTGGTTCAACACTTCCCCCTTTGATTTGCAGATTTACCCAAGCAGTTCAGATTATCCGTTTTCCCCCGTGAAATTCCATCGTGGCAAGGTGCTCGGCATATTCCCACCGCCGGCCACGCATACTCTTGAGGGTGAGTTTGGAGCTGCACTTGAGGCTACTGCTTGACCGCTTTCACAATCGCGGCGATATGCTCGGGCATATTGCCGCAGCAGCCGCCGACCACGCGTGCGCCCAGGGCAATGTACTTTTTGGCGTATTCGGCCATCTGCTGTGGAGTTACGTCGAAGGTAGTGACCCCGTCCACCAGGCGCGGAAGACCGGCGTTCGGCTTGGCCCACAGCGGGAAGCCTGGTTCCGTCACGGCGTATTCCTGCTGGATTTTTTCCATATTTTCCAGCGTTGTTCCGCAGTTGGCGCCGATCATCACTGCGCCCATTTCCTCGTAGCGTTTGAACATATCGGCAGGTTTGACACCCATCATTGTCCGCACGCCGCGGTCGTAGCTGAAGGAGACTACGATGGGCAGGTCGGTGACAGAGCACGCGCCCTTGAAGGCCGCATCCGCTTCCTCGAAGGCGAACATGGTTTCGATGACCAGCAGGTCCACGCCGCCCTCGGCGAGGGCTTTGGCCTGCTCGGTAAAAGTCGCGGTGGCTTCGTCGGCGGTGAGGGGGCCGTAGGGTTTCATCAGCAGGCCGGTCGGTCCGATCGAACCGGCGACCAGTACCCCGTTCCGGGCGGAGGCGGCTTGGCGGGCCAGTTCGGCGGCGCGCGTATTGATCTCGACCACACGATCCGCATATTTCGACTCTTTCATACGCAGACGCGTGCCGCCGAAAGTACAGGTGAGGATAATGTCCGAACCGGCCGCGACGAAGGCGCTTTCGAGCCGGAGCACCATCTCGGGTTGGTCAATGATCAGGTCTTCGGGCAGGATGCCGGGTTGGAGGCCCATCTTATGCAGGCTGGCGCCGGTTGAGCCGTCGGCGACGAGGGTTTCGCCGGACTGGAGGCGTTCGAGAAATTTGTTCATGCCATTTCTCCGCGGAACGAGGTTGCTCAATTATAATGGGGAAATTGCCGGAGCATGATATAGAATGATCCTTCCCTCGATTTATTATTTTCTCTACTATGCTGCCATTTCCTTCCTATACCCATACCTGGCGCTTTTCTATCAGGGCCAGGGGTTGACGGGGGGACAGATTGGGTTGCTGGCTGCCATCATGCCAATCATTGCTTTTTTCGGCGCTCCACTCTGGACTGGGACAGTGGATGCCATCCACCGTCACAAGGCTGCGGCGGTGATCGCCATCCTGGGCGCGGCGACGATGGCGCTGATCCTGCCGGGCGTCGCCACATTCGCGGGGCTGATCCTGGCAGTGGGCCTGCTGGCTTTTTTTATGTCCCCCATTGGTTCTCTTACCGACAGCGCCATTATGTCCCTGCTTGGGGAGCGCAAGGAGAAATACGGGCGCGTCCGCCTGTGGGGCACGCTTGGCTACGGTGTGGTAGCGCCTCTCGCTGGGGAACTCATTGGCAGGTTCGGGCTCCAGTGGGCCTTCTGGGGGTATGCCATTCTGATGGTCGGTGGGCTTTTGATTGTCATTCCAATCCCGTTCCGACAGAGTCGTTCCAGCGGATCGTTCCTGGGCGGAATGCGCAACCTGTTCGCCAACCAGCCCTGGATGCTCTTCCTGGTGATGGTCTTCATCGGTGGCGTCGGCATGGCCACCATCAACAACTACTTGTTTATTTACATGGAAGGCCTGGGGGCCAGCAAGTCCTTAATGGGCGTGGCGTTGATGGTCGCCACCGCCTCTGAAATCCCGGCCCTGTTCTTCGGCAACCAATTCCTGCGACGGTTCGGGGCGCGCGGTCTGCTCATCATTGCCATGGCGACCATCGGCCTGCGTCTAATTTGCTATTCACTCACCACGTTGACTTGGATTGTCCTGCTCATCCAACTCGTGCACGGCCTGACGTTCGCCATTATTCTCATCGCGGGCGTATCGTATGCAGATCAGGTGGCTCCCGCCGGGATGAAGGCCACCACCCAGGGTATGTTCAGCGGGACGCTGATGGGCTTCGGCGCGGCGACAGGTGGGCTGCTGGGTGGCGTTTTAATGGAGCGCTTCCAGCCGGCTGGGATGTACGGCATCGTCGGAGCAATCGTGCTGGTCAGTTTGGTAGCCTTCTTATTCATCGAGCGGAAGCTTGTCCGCAAGACCGGGTAACAGTACGCGACTCGCAGCGCTTTCAGCGCAAGGGGACGGGATTACTATGAAATAAGCGCTTGACACTTTTGGGGCGATCATCTATACTCAACACATGAACATATACTCAGGTGTTTTGTGATATCCACTATTCCCCCCTCACCCCTCGATGAACACACCGCCGCTCACGTGGCGGAACTCTTCCGCGCTTTCAGCGACACCAGCCGGGTGCGCATCCTGTCCGCGCTGATAGACGGCGAAAAGAACATCAGTGCTTTGGCCAGGATCGTGGGGATCAGCAAATCGGCGGTCTCACACCACATGCGCGGCCTGCGCCAGATGGGGCTGGTCAATGCCCGGCGCGAAGGCAAGGAAGTCTATTACCGGATCGAGGATGTGCATATCGTGGCGTTGTTCCAACAGGGTGTGAGACATATCCAGGACGGTTGATGACTCATCAAAGCAACTGCCGCTATGGCTGGTCACCCTTTACCCATAGTTCTGGTCCCAAAAAGAACAAAAAGTTTTTCTGCCGTTAGCGAATCCTTCCCGCGCCGGTGCAGGTTGTACTGTGCCGCTTTCCGGAAACGGTCCGCGGCTTGTTATCTTGCCTTTACGGAGATTAATCCCACATGACAGCATCCAATGCAGCAAAAGCAATTGAGCAAATTCCCCAATCTGAGATATTGACTGGCTTGACCTCGCCCGAAGTGCAGGAACGCAGGAAGCAATTTGGCGAGAACCGCCTGCCGGTCGAGAAGAGCACCCCGGCCTGGGCCATCCTGCTCAACCAGGTCAAGAGCCCGCTGGTTTACATCATCCTGGTCGCGGCGCTGGTGTCGTTGGTTGCCAGGGAGTACGGCGATTTTGCCATCATCATGGCTGTGGTCGTGATTGACGTCATCCTGGGCTTCGTCCAGGAGTACCAGGCCCAGAAGACCTACACTGCCCTCAAGGGCCTGCTTAAACCGACCACCACCGTCCTGCGTGACGGCGAACGTTGCGAGGTCGAAGTCTGGGAGCTGGTCCCGGGTGACCTGGTCCTGCTCAATGCCGGGGAGAAGGTGCCCGGCGACGGCCTGGTGCTCGAGAGCACCAAGCTGGCCGTGGACGAGGCCATCTTGACCGGCGAGAGCGAACCGGTCAACAAGGCCGTTGACGAGAAGACCTTCATGGGCACCACCATCCTGACCGGACGCGGCCTGATTCAGGTCCAGCAGACCGGTCCGGCCACCGAACTGGGCAAAATCGCCACCAGCCTGCAGGAGCACGTCGAAGAGGACACGCCCCTGCAGAGGCGCCTGAAAGCCTTCAGCAAGACCCTGACCTGGATCGTGGTCGGCTTCACCCTGGCCATCCTGGCCACCGGCCTGATCCTGGGCGGCGGGTTCCTGAACATGCTGCGCACCTCCATCATCCTGGCCATCGCGGCCGTGCCCGAGGGCCTGCTCATCGCCGTGACCGTCATCCTGGTGCTGGGCATGCGCAAGATCCTCAAGCGCAACGGCCTGGTCAAGCGCCTGCTGGCGGTCGAGACGCTCGGCTCGGTGACGGTCATCTGCACCGACAAGACCGGCACCCTGACCGAGGGCCGGATGCGCGTCTCGAAGGCCGAGATCCTCGACCCCGAGCGCGCCCTTCAGACGATGATCCTGTGTAACGACCTCGAGGGTTCGGTGGACATCGCCATGTGGGAGCACGCCCGCCAGGTCATGAATGGCGATCCCCAGCAGATGGTCGATCAGTCCAATCGGCTGGAGGAAGAGCTGTTCACCAGCGAGACCAAGTACATGATCACAGCCATCACCGGCAGCCTGTTCCAGGGCCAGGGCTACAACTTCCTCAAGGGCGCTCCGGAGATCGTGCTGGGCATGTGCAAAATCGCCCCCGAGGAGAAGGACCGTTTCCTGGCCCTCGTGGACGAGTGGGCCGAGGAAGGCCTGCGCATGATCGGCCTGGCCTACCGTCCGCTAGGCAAACTGGACGATTACAGTGGCTACACCTGGGTGGGATTGGTTGGGATGGAAGACCCGGTGCGCGAGGGCGTGGTCGAGGCTGTCCGGGTGGCGCAGAAAGCCGGCATCCAGGTCAAGATGATCACCGGTGACTATCGCAAGACCGCCGAGCACATCGCCTGCAGCATCGGCCTGATGAAGGAAGGCGACCAGAGCCTGGAAGGCCCCGAAGTGGCCGCCCTGAGCGACGAGCAACTGCAGGAGCGCGTCCGCACCACCTCCGTCTTCGCCCGCATCCGCCCCCAGGACAAGTTCCGCATCGTCAAGGCGCTGCAGGCGAACGGTGAAATCACCTCCATGATCGGGGACGGCGTCAACGACGCCCCGGCCCTGCAGCGCGCCAACATCGGCGTGGTGGTAGGCAGCGCCACCGACGTGGCTAAGGAGACCGCTGACCTGATCCTGCTCGATAACAACTTCCGCACCATCGTGGCGGCCATCGAGGAAGGGCGCATCATCTTCCAGAACATCCGCAAGGTGGTGGCCTACACCCTGTCCAACTCGTTTGCCGAGGTGCTGACCATCTTCGTTGCCATGCTCTTGGGCTGGCCGGCCCCGCTGATCGTGGCCCAGATTCTGTGGATCCACCTGATCTGCGACGGCCCGTCCGACATCGTGCTGGGTTTCGAACCCAAGGAGCACGGCATCATGGACGAGAAGCCGAAGTCGCTCAAGGAGCCCATCCTGAACCACCTGGGCCTGTCGCTGATCGGCGTGATCAGCATTTCGAGCGCCGTGGCCGTCCTGTTCCTGTTCCACCATCTCTACTCGGCGCACGGCAACGCCGTCGAAGGTCGCAGCATCGTCTTCGCCTCCTTCGCGGTCAACTCGATGGTCTACATCTTTGCCTACCGCAGCATGCGCCGGCCGCTCTTCCGCATGAACAAGCTGAGCGCCAATATGCCGCTGGTCTGGGCGGTACTGGCCGGGCTGGGGATGGCGGTCCTGCCCTTCCTCGTCCCGGGCTTGCGGGACCTGCTTGGCCTTGTTCCGTTGACCTTCGGCGAATGGCTGGAAGTGGCCGGGATCGCCCTGGGGCTGCTGGCGGTGGTCGAGGTCGGCAAGTGGATCAGCAATAAAATTCACGGTAACGAGTAAGACTGATTTCAGGAAACTACACCGATGCGACAGAAACTATTCAAACGCTCACTGGAACAACACCACAGCGAAGATATAAAATATCACCTATTTGGCGACCCGCACCGTCGCGCCTCCGGCCTGTCGGATATCATCCTGGGCGGCCAGGATGGCCTGGTCAATGTGCTGGGCGTCATCCTGGGCGTGGCGGCCGCGACCCACGACCAGCGCATCGTGCTGGTCGCCGGGCTGGCCGCCACCTTTGCCGAATCGGTCTCGATGGGGGCAGTGGCATATACCTCCACACTCGCCGACGCCGATTTTTATGAGAGCGAGCGCGCCAGGGAGTTCCGTCACATCACCGAGGTCCCGCACCTGGAGAAGAACGAGATCCGTGAGATCTATGCCAGGAAAGGTTTCGAGGGAGAGCTGCTCGACCACATCGTCGAGACGATCACCGCTAACGAAGATGTCTGGGTGGCAGTGATGATGAGCGAGGAGCACCAGCTCAGCCCCACCGACCGGCGCCAGGCAATAAAATCTGCTCTGGTGGTCGGCTTCGCGGCCATCGTCGGTTCGTTGATCCCGCTCGCACCTTTCGCCTTCCTGCCAGTGGTCCACAGCATGTGGGTGGCGGTCGCGATTACCGCTTTGGTGCTGTTCGGCGTGGGCGCCTACAAGGCCCGCACGACGGTCGGACACCCGGGCAAGAGTGGGCTGGAGATGGCCCTGATCGGCACGTTGAGCGCGCTGGTCGGGTATGCGGTCGGGGCGCTGTTCAAGATTCCCCCGACACCCTGACGCAACGTACCTGAGCAAAAAAAGGAGGTAAGCATGAGTCGACTGGCGATCTTTTTCCTGATGGTGCTGGCGCCTGTCCTGGCCATCCTCCTGGCCTTGCTGGGGCTGGAGACCTTGCGGGATAACCTCGTGGGCTGGTTCCTGCTGGTGCTCGGCGTCGCCTACCCGGTCGGGAGCGTGATCTACTACTTTATTCGCCGCGAGCCGTTCTGGAAGTCGGCTGGCGGCGGTGAGGCCGCCCGGGATGAAAAAGGGGACCGTTCATTCTGGTTGATCCTGCCCGGTTTCCTGGCCGTCTTCTTCGCCTCTCCGCTCGAATTTATGTACTTACATCTCCTGCCGCATACCTTCTGGCTGGAAATGACAGGCTTGGCGATTCTTCTGTTTAGCCTGGCACTGCGCATCTGGGCGCGGGCGCATATCCGCGGCCTCTACTCCGGGCACGTGGAAGTGAAGGCGGAGCACCAACTCGTACAGAGCGGTCCCTACCGTTTCGTCCGCCATCCTGGTTATTCAGGCTTGGTGCTGATGGCGTAAGGCATTACTCTCGGCTACTCCAGCCTGATTGGACTGCTGTCCATTCCAATTCTGCTGCTCCCCGGCCTGGCCTACCGTATAGACGTAGAAGAAGAATTACTGGCCGAACACTTCGGTGAAACACACCGGCAGTACGCACGGCGCACGCGACGGCTGATCCCGTTCATCTGGTGAAGGAGAGTGATTGGTGAAACGCTCAACGATGGATATTGTTGCCTGCCCCGCCTGCCACAACGAATTGACCCTGACGGGGGCTCCGTCCTCGACCATCCAGACCGGGAGTCTGGGCTGCCCCCGATGTGGTCATGACTACCCGATTGCGGCCGGCATTCCCCATTTCATCCAACCCGAAGAGTTGAACGGCTTCAACCGGCGTTTCTCGCGGGTGTATGACTGGTTCTCGTGGGGCTACCGCGCCTTTTCCAAAATTGCGTTTGCCTACATCGGCATGGACGAGTAGACCGGTCGCCGTGAGATCACCGACCGGCTTGACCCGCGTGGCGGCAGGGTGCTGGAGGTCTCCGTCGGTCCGGGCGTGAACATGCCTTATCTGGTCAACCGCCCGGATGTGGGCGAAGTGTTCGGGCTGGATATTTCGCTCGGGCAACTGATGCGCTGTCAGAGTTACATCCGCAAGCAAGGCTGGAGCGTGGACCTGTTCCTCGGTAACGGCGAGCAGTTATCGTTCCGGGACGAATCGTTCGATGGTGTCTTCCACGTGGGCGGGATCAACTTCTTTAATAACAAAAAAGCCGCCATCGAGGAGATGATCCGTGTCGCCAAACCCGGGGCGCGCATTCTCATTGCCGACGAGACCGAAAAAGGCGCCCGCGGCTACGAGAAGTTCATCCCCGGGTTTAAAAAGAGTTTCGGCGGCAAGCGTGAGGCCATCCTCGCACCGATCGACCTTGTGCCGAAAGAGATGCAGGAAACGCGCCTCTTTGATGTCTGGAAGGGCTGGCTGTATTGCATCGAATTCAGGAGGCCGTGATATGAACCTGTCACTGATTGGATTACTGCTTCTTGCACAAATTTCTGAACTTGCTTTTATCGAATTACTCACAAATGACGGGATTTTGGTGCAGATATTTACGCAGTACTCTGTAGTTGTGCGTTGGGTGGGCGGGGTGTTGGCATATTCCATGCTGGGAATTCTTCTCTACGGCATCTGGCGCGGGACGCTCCGTCCGTCCGGTCGGACAAGCGGGCGGGTAGCCGGCTGGCTGCGCTCTGCCCTGTTCTACTTCCTTGCCACCACCTGCTTCCTGGTCATTTCCATCTACTTCTGGAAGCCTTTGCCGCTGGACCTGCCGCCGGGGGGCCGCCTGGCCTGTCTCGTCGCCGGGGTCCTCGTTTACTTCCCGGGCATGGCATTCCTGCTCTGGGCCCGGCTGGCGCTGGGGAAGATGTATTTCGTTTCGACCAGTTTCGGCGCTCAGCTGTACGCCGACCACCAGCTGGTGACCCGCGGCCCGTTCGCCATCGTGCGCCATCCGATGTACCTCGGTCTGATCGCCGCCGCCCTGGGCAGCCTGCTGCTGTACCAGACCTGGACGGCGCTGGCTTACGCAGTCTTTGCGCCTTTGGTTTTATTACGCGCCCGCCGCGAGGAGGCGGCCCTCGCCGCAGAGTTCGGCAAGCAGTGGCGGGAGTATTGCAGGCGGGTCCCCACCTTTTTCCCACGTCTGAGACGATGAAGGGAAATGGATTGATCGAAAGGAGTGTAAACCAATGGCTGCTGAGACTGTTTTTCGCCTTGCGTTCTTGTTCCTGTTCGTAGTGCTGATCGCCATGCGGGTGGCCTTCATGATCCGGGTGCGCCGCTCGGCTGGGCGGTTGACTCCCGACAAACAGGCGGTGGAACGGGAGGGCGGCCGCGGCGTCCTCGTCTTCCGCGTGGTGGTATTCTTTGCCCTGATGGCCTTCCTGCTGATGTATTTCCTGGGTGCCGCGTGGATCGACGCGTTTTCCTTCGCCTTGCCGGTTTGGCTGCGCTGGGCTGGGTTCGTCCTGGGGGCCATCACCGTGGCCTTCTGGACCTGGACTCAGGTTGTCCTGGACACGCAGTGGTCCGCCCAGCTGCAGTTGACCAAAGGCCACCGCCTGATCACCACCGGTCCCTATGCCTGCATGCGCCACCCGCTCTACGTAGGAATCTTTGGTTGGAGTGCCGCCTTGTCTTTGTTAACCGCCAACTGGATTTTCGTTGTCGTCTGTGTGCTTTCTATCTTTGGGCTGTTGTGGCGTATCCCCAAAGAAGAGCAGATGATGCTCGAAGCCTTTGGGGATGAGTACCAGGTTTACATGCAGCGCACCGGCAGGTTCTTGCCGAAGTTGTGAATTAGCGAAAATGAAAATTCAATAATTGATGAAAAGAACAGGGTCATGTCCGAGAAAACGAAACACGACCTGAGCGGTGTGGCGGAAACAATGCTAATCACGCTTTACACACGCGCGCTGGAATCACAGCGCCCCGATGCCCTCATCAAAGACGAGAAAGCAGTGGCGCTGATCCGGCAAATAAACTATGATTTCTCGCCGGCCATGCTGGCCAAGATTGATGAGGAAACTCAGGTAGCTGTTCTCCTGCGCAACCGAGAGTTCGACCGCCATGTGCGTGCTTTTCTGGCGCGCAGCCCGGAGGCTGTTGTTGTCCATATTGGGTGTGGTCTCGATACGCGCTTTGAGCGTTCGGATAATGGCCAGGTAGAGTGGTATGACCTTGATCTACCGGAAGTCATTGAACTACGTCGGGAGTTCATTGGCGGTGAAGGAGTGCGCTATCATCTCCTGGCCTGTTCGGTGCTCGACAGTGCGTGGTTAAACGTGGTGAGCGTCCATCGCCAGCGCCCATTTCTCTTTCTGGCCGAGGGTGTCTTGATGTACTTTGAAGAAGCACAAGTCAAGTCACTGGTGCTAACGTTGAAGGAACATTTCCCAAGCGCGGAACTGGTCTTCGATGCGTTTTCGCCGTTCTTCCTCTGGGCGAACAACCGCAGGGTCGCTCGCACCAAAATCGGCGTCCGTTGTCACTGGGCTCTGAAGCACGGCAAAGATCTCGAAAAATGGGGCGATGACATTTGTCTGCTCGATGAGATGTTTCCTTTCAGTCTTCCTGAACCACGCCTGACTCGTGTTCGATGGGTGCGCTTTATTCCACCGTTGGTCAAAACCATCGGCATTTTCCATTACCTTCTTGGATCGTAGTTATGAAAATGACTAATCGGAGGTGCAGATGATGCTTGAGATGTTTGGGGATGAATATAAGGCATACATGCAGCGCACCGGCAGGTACTTCCCCCGCTTGTGAACACGGAATCGACCAACGCTCCGTTGGATACGAAAGGAACTGAACATGCCTGAGAAGACTTCGCGACTGCTGAATGGCGTTTCCGAGACCTTGCTGATGACGCTCTACACGCGCGCCGTTGAATCCCAACGACCCGATGCTCTCATCAGAGACGAGAAAGCCGTGGAGATGGTGAAGAAGATGGACTACAATTTCTCGCGCTTGAGACTCCGCGGGCACGACGAAGTTGCAGTGATCCTGCGCATGAGAACGTTCGATCGCCAGGCACGGGATTTTCTGGCCCGCAACCCGCAGTCGGTCGTGGTCCATTTTGGATGCGGCCTGGATACGCGTTTCGAGCGCGTCGACGATGGCCGGGTTCAATGGTATGACCTGGACCTGCCGGAGGTGATCGAGCTGCGCAGGAAGCTGATTGGCGGGGAGGGCGAGCGCTATCATCTGCTGAGCGGTTCGGCCTTCGACGATGCCTGGCTGGAGGCCGTCAGCCGGCACGGTAAGCGGGCATACCTCTTCATGGCTGAAGACGTCCTGCCGTACTTCGAAGAAACGCAGGTCAAAGCGCTGGTGCTGAAACTGCGCGACCGGTTCCCGGGGGCGGAACTGGTCTGCGACGCGCACACGCCCTTTGTCATCTGGACGGACAATCTGCATCTGGCTATGGCAAGGATCAATGCGCGCCTGCTCTGGGGACTGAAGCACGGTAAGAATGTGGAATCCTGGGGCGAGGGGATTTCGATGCTGGAGGAATGGTTCTACTTCGACGACCCTGAGCCGCGTATGGCTCCATTTCGATGGATGCGCCATTTCCCCCTGTTGGGCAAATCCACAGGCATTTTCCACTACCGACTTGGAAAGAGAGAAATAAGTTCCTGACTGACCTTGGAGACGCTGACCACGCCCGGCGGACAGGACACACAGCCAGGCAACCAAGAACCGGTAGATTGAGGCCGAGGCCGGTCATCAGGCCAAGGTCGTGCTAGGGATTGCGGTAGACGGCGCAGGCAGTGTCCGCCGAATCGCCGCCGATTATATAGGTAAAGGTATCCAAGATGGTTGGGTCTTTGCCATGGGGGGAGGGGCTGCCTCTTATCTGGAAAGCAGCCGTGGCAGTTCTAAACAGAAAACCTTTGGGAAATGGGGGGTAGGGCATAAAAGTTCTCTTGCAAGTATCAAATATCTGGCGGAATCGAAAATTCTTGTGGGTTGATCTCGACCCGCGAAATCTGGTTAAGTGTAAAGATCAACATCTCGCGCAGGGAATAACGATCTAACACCGAGTGGGAGATCTGACCTTCCTGGAGAAGCGACACAAACCCGTGGACGAGACTCCACACGCTGACGGCCATCACATCCACCGGGCCGGGTTTCAGGACCCCCGCGGCCTGGCACGCTTCGACGAGCTGCCGGAGCGGGTCATCCCGGTAGCGCTGTACGGCCGCATCCAGCCGTTCGTAGAGCATCCGGTAGCCCTCGGTCGAGAGGGCGGCGATCAGAGTCTGTTTGTCGGGAAAATGCGCGTAGGGGTCGGCATGGCTGACCCCGGCTCTGCTGGCCACTTTCCGCAGGCTCAAACCGTTGACGCCCTCTTTCGACAAAATCTCCGCACCCGCTTCGATCAGGGCATTTTTCAAATCGCCGTGGTGATACTTCTTCTCGACGATGTCAAGATTCCGTCCTATAATCTTTACAGTGTCTAGTTTATCAAGGAGACAACTATGGGACAGTATGATTCTGCCAAAATACTCATTGTGGAGACTGCCCAGCAATTGACGAAGAAGGGCTATCTCATGGCGACCGGCGGGAATCTTTCGGTGCGCATCCCCGGGCAGGCGGCTTTGGCCATCACGCCTTCGAACTACGATTACATGAAAATGCTGCCGGAGGATATTTGCGTGCTGGACTTCGACCTGAACATGCTCGAAGGGACGCTCAAGCCCTCAGTCGAATCTGCCATGCACAACGCAATTTACCAGGTACGCGGCGACGTGAATGCCATCGTCCACACGCACCAGGTCTACGCCAGCACGCTGGCGCTCATCAACGCCCCCATCCCAACCCTGTTCGACGAGCAGGCGCGCTTCCTGGGCCGCAGCGTGGAGGTCATCCCCTACGCCCCGTCCGGCACCGGGATGCTGGCGAACACCATCGCCAAGCACGTCCGTGACCACAACAATGCCTATATCATGCAGAACCACGGCGCGCTGGTCTTCGGCCACGACATGGAACGCGCCGTCCACAATGTTGAAATATTGGAGAAATGTTCGCTGGCTTATCTGCTGGCGCTGTGCACCGAACGCAAGGTCAGCAAAATTCCGCTGTCCGTGCGTGAACTGGCCTTTGCCAAACTGCGCAAGGACCAGAAGAAGGTCGAGCAAGGGAATACTGAGACCGGCGGAGAATAAAACGTGATACGTAAAACGCAACCAATGATGTGTCGCTGCGAGCCGTTCTTCGGCGAAGCAGTCTCCCGGTGTGCGGGGAGATTGCTTCGGTGGAAGAGCACCGCCTCGCAACGACACCTGGTTTGATTGCGGCTGGAGGCCGCGCTATGACAGACTCTCAACAATACGCCATCACTGAATATCCCGATGTTAATGACATTTACCGCCGCCTGGACGCCCTCGTCCGCCAACCGATGCGGCCGGTACGGCGAGACAAGATGCAGGAGTACCTGGGCTATTTTGATACGAAGTGCGCCCGGTCGAAAGCGCTGAACGACGAGGCCCAGAAACTCATCCCCGGCGGGGTGCAGCACAACCTGGCCTTCAACTACCCGTTCCCGATCGCCATCGAAAAAGCGGACGGGGCTTTTCTCTGGGACGCGGACGGCAACCGCTACATTGATTTTCTCCAGGCCGGCGGCCCAACCGTGCTGGGCAGCAACTACGCCCCGGTGCGGGACCGGGTGATCGAGATGCTCCAGTCCTGCGGACCGGTGACCGGGCTGTTTCACGAATACGAACTCAAGCTGGCGCAATTGATTAACCGCTTCATGCCCTCGGTTGAGATGTTCCGTATGCTTGGCTCCGGGACCGAAAGCGTCATGGCGGCCATCCGGGCTGCCCGCGCTTTCACGAAGAAAAAGAAAATCATCAAGGTCGGCGGGGCCTATCACGGCTGGAGCGACTCGATGGTCTACGGCCTGCACGTCCCCGGGACAGGGCGGCTGGAAGCCAAAGGTATCCCGCGCGGCGCGACCGCCAATACGCAGGAGTTCTTCCCCAACGCACTCGGCGCACTGAAGTGGAAACTGATCCTCAACCGCCTGAACGGAGGGACGGCAGCCGTCATCGTCGAGCCGGTCGGACCCGAGTCTGGCACGCGCCCGGTGCCGCGCGACTTCAACCAGAAAGTGCGTGAGTTGTGCGACGAGTTCAGGGCGCTCCTCATTTTCGACGAAGTGGTGACCGGTTTCCGGCTCGGCATGGGCGGGGCGCAGGGCTACTTTGGCGTCAAACCCGACCTGACGATTTTCGGCAAATGTGTCACCGGCGGCTATCCCATGGCGGGCGGAGTCGGCGGGCGGGCGGATGTGATCCAACGCTTCGCCCCCGGCATCGGCGGGACGGGTGAACACGCCTATGTCGGCGGGACGCTCTCGGCCAACCCGCTCTCGTGCGTGGCTGGCTACCACGCCCTACTCGAAATGGAACACACGAATGCCCCGGTCATCGCCGGGAGAGCGGGCGATAGACTCACCAAAGGCTTGCAAGCTATCATCGAGAAATACGGCCTGCCGTTCGTGGCCTTCAACCAGGGCTCGATTGTCCATCTGGAAACCTCCGGCGTGATGCTGCTGGACTTGCATAACCCGCTCCGGCTGGCCAAAGAACTCAAGCCGCGCAAGCACATGCTGGAAGAGCTGGGCGCGGCCTACATGGCGAACGGACTGATCACGCTGGCTGGTTCGCGCATGTACACCAGTATGGCTGACACGGATGAGGTCATTGACGAGGCGTTGAAAAGATTCGAGGCCGTTCTTTCGAGCGTGGACGGTTTGTAGGGGCCGATCTATGCCTGCCCCCGCAAGGGGGTGTCGGCCCGGGCTATGCCCCGCTCGACCCCTTCCTGCCGGCGGCCGGGCGCTTCCTGGCCGGCACGATGGACGACGTCGAAATCAAAGCCTCCGGCTCGCTCTACTCTTTCGCCCCGGATGGGACCCTGAAAACACTCATCAGCGGAACCCGCGTTTCCAACGGGCTGGCCTGGAGCCCGGACTATCGAACCTTCTACTTTATTGACACACCCACCGGCGTTGTGATGGCTTACGATTACGATCTCGCCACGGGCGAAATTGCCAACCCGCGCCTGGTCGTCTCCGTCCCGCCCGAGCTGGGCTGGCCGGACGGCATGACTTCGGACATCGAAGGGATGCTCTGGGTGGCGCTGTGGGGTGGAGCAAAACCGACTCGGTGGAACCCAGCCACGGGTCAACTGGTGGCGGAAATTCCTCTCCCGGCCTTCAACGTTTCCTCCTGCACCTTCGGCGGCCCGGACCTGACAGATATCTACGTTACCACCGCCCGCGAGTGGATGAGCGCGGCGCAACTGGCCGAGTATCTGCTCGCCGGGGGCCTGTTCCGCATCCGGACGAAAATCCAGGGAATGCCGACGTTTGAATTTGGGGCTTAAAAACAGATCGCAGCTCCTGCGCGAGGCCTTGTCGGACGCCTCCCGCCTGCGCGGCATGGGAGCCGAGTCCTACCGGAACGTGAGGGAGGATGTCAATTTGGAAAAAATGGCGGGGGTGTTTATCGAGGCACTGAACCGGGTACAGAAATCAATCGCCCTGCCAGATCTGGCAGGGCGATTGATTTGAAAAATATTTCAAGAAAATTGTTCTCTTATCGAGCACCCAACGCGGCCTTGAACTCGTTGACATCCATACCCGTGAGCTTCTGAAAGCCGAAATTCATTTCGAATTTGACCGGTTTTTCCTTGTCGGGCAGTTTTACCATCAATGCATTCCCCTTCAACTCGACGTCGGTCAAAGGAATGCTATAGTTCTCCTTGTCAATTGGCTTGTTGAACGAATTGAGCCGGACGATGATCAGGCGCTTATTCGTAACCCCTGCAAAATAGAACTTCAATGCAAAACCAAACAAGTTGGAGAGCAGGATCATGGCCCAGAAAGGCCCGGTTCGGAAGTAACCCACCGAACGAAGTTCTTCACCTGATTCCAGTTTCGAGGCAAGTGCCTCACGTGCAAGTTCCGCAAGTTTTGCCATAATAAAATCTCCTTTTGGGTGAAATGGATTGGATGATAACAATATACATCAATTCGGGCCGTAACACAAGCAATTCTGATGGGGATGGTTTTTGACCCGCAACTTTCTCCGCTCCCCTGATTGCCTAGTTGCATCCCCCCCTTCGCCGTGTTAGAATAACAATACCTTCTGGAGTTCCTATGCCCGATATGGTCGAAGTGGTCATAGATAGCATACGCGTCAGCCTGATGTCCCCGCAGCGGGTGGTCGTGCTGCGCCAGACGGACGTGGAACGTTACCTGCCGATTTGGATCGGGCCGTATGAGGCCGAGTCCATCACGGTGGCGTTGCAGGAGGTGGAAATGGCCCGCCCGCTGACCCACGATCTGCTCAAGAATCTTTTCACCATCTTTGACGGTAAAATCCTGCGCGCCGAAATCGTCGCCCTGAAAGAAGACGTCTTCTTCGGCAATATCGTCGCCGAAGTGGACAAGAAGATCGTGGATATCGATTCCCGCCCCTCTGACGCCGTCGCCCTGGCAGTGCGCGCCCACGTCCCGATCCTGGTGAGCCAGGATGTGATGGACGCAGCCGGGATTGTTCCCGAGCGCGATCTGCAGGCCGAGGGTCCAGCCGCGCCCGCCAAGCAGCCGCCAACTGTTCCTCCCGCTAGGGATGAGAGCCGTCTGGATGTCTTCGAGGATTTCCTGAAGAAACTCAAAGACAATCCAGGGGACGAAGAAAAACCAAAATCGTAGGGGCAGACCTATGTCCCCTAACGGGGATGCTCCGCGATGTCTGCCCGGGCGGACACACAGGTCCGCCCCTACCGGAATAATCAATGGCCAATTTGCCTCCTCCCGAAGAGATCTCCCTCCCGTCCACATCCGTCATTCCCCACAACCGTGAAGCCGAAGAAGCGGTTGTGGGGGCCGTACTCATTGACCCTGAAGCCTACTACGACCTGGCCCAGTTCCTCCAGGCGGACGATTTTTATATCCATCGCCACCGCTGGATCTGGGAAGCCTTCACCCGCCTGCACGAAAAGCGCATCCCGCTGGACTTTTTGACCGTAACCGAAGAGCTGGAAAGCGCCGGTCAACTGGCCGAAATTGGCGGCCCGGCCTATCTGACGGCGCTGCTCAACCAGGTGCCGACATCGCTGCACGCCGAGGCCTATGGACGGATAGTCGAGGCGGCTGCCATCCGTCGGCGCATGTTGACGGCCGCCAACCAGATCGCCACCCTGGCCTACAACGAGCGGGAGACGGTCGAGAACATCATCGAGGAGTCGGAGAAGTCCATCTTCAACGTCAGCGAGCGGCGGCTGCGTCACGACGTGCAGCCCATTCGCCAGGTGATGAGCGAAGTCTACGACCGGATAGGCGAACTCGCCAAGCGTTCCGAGGACATATTCGGCGTCCCGACCGGCTTCATTGACCTCGACCGCAAACTGATGGGTTTGCAGCCCTCCGATTTGCTCATCATCGCCGGGCGCCCGGGTCAGGGCAAATCCGGCTTCCTGCTTTCCGTGGCGAAGAACGCCGCCCTGCTGCATAAGAAGCACGTCGCCATCTTCTCGCTGGAAATGTCGAATGAGCAAGTTGCCCAGCGCCTGATCACCCAAATGACTGAAATCGACTCCCAACGCTTGCGTACCGGTAAATTGGCTGAGGATGAGTGGCCGAAATTTACCCATGCAATCGAGGTCCTTTCTGATACGCACATCTACCTGGACGACACGCCCGCCATCACCCCGCTGGCGCTGCGCACCAAGTGCCGCCGCCTGCACATGGAGTTCGGCCTCGACCTGGTGATACTTGACTATATCCAGTTGATGAGCGGCGACACGCGCACCGAGAACCGCGTCCAGGAAGTCTCGTATATCTCGCGCAACCTGAAGGTGCTGGCGCGCGAACTCAACGTCCCGGTGCTGGCCGCTGCACAGTTGAGCCGTGCCGTCGAACAGCGCACCGACAAGCGCCCGGTGCTTTCGGATTTGAGAGAGAGCGGCAGTATTGAACAAGATTCGGACATCGTCATGTTCATCTACCGTCCCGACCAGTATGAGAAAGACACCGTCAGGCCGAACGTGGCCGAGATCATCATCGCCAAGCACCGTAACGGACCCACCGGCAGCGTGGAACTGATCTTCCTGAGTCACCTGGCCAAGTTCGTGGACGCGGCGACGCGGAATAGTGATTTGAGCCAGGCATAGCATAGGGTGTCGTTGCGAGGAGACCGAAGGCCGACGAAGCAATCTCCACCTTTACGAGGGATTGCTCACCTGCACTTGCAGCAGGTGCAAGTGTCACCGCCTACAAGCGGCGGCTCGCAACGACATGAATGTGGCAAAAAATGGCTAAATTTCAGGGCTTTACCGACAAAGAATCCTTCACCCAGATCCCCGACTCGTTTTTCCGCCATCTGCTGGCAGAGATAGATGACACGGACGAATTGAAGGTGACGCTCTACGCCATCTGGCGCATCGAGAACATGGAAGGCCGCGTCCGCTTTTTACGGGCGGATGATTTCGCCGAATGCGTCCCGGATCCGGATGTGCCGTTGGAAAAAGCCGTGCAGCGTGGCAGCCTGTTGCAGGCCCAGAAAGATGGAGCGACGCTCTACTTCCTCAATTCCCCGCGCGGACGTGCCGCCGCTGAGTCGTTCGCCAAAGGCCAATGGTCGCCGGGCGCCGCACTGCCCAGAGGGGCCCCGCCGCCGGAACGTCCGAACATTTTCAAGCTGTACGAAGAAAACATCGGGCCGCTGACCCCTCTGCTCGCGGATGCCTTGAAAGACGCCGAGCAGACCTACCCGCCGGACTGGGTGGCGGAGGCGCTGGAGATTGCCGTACTGAAGAACAAGCGCAATTGGAAATACGTGGAAGCGATTTTGAAACGCTGGAAGGTGGAAGGCCATGCCAAAAAGCAAACTAGACGAGACGCTCAAGAAGATGGCCGCCGGTACGTCGAAGGCGAGTACGCCGACTTCGTCGAGCATTGAACCCGTCCCGACCCTGGGCGACCCCGATTGCCCACACTGCGGCGGCCTGGGCTACGTGCGGCATGACGCCGCGCCCGGTTCGCCCGACTTCGGCAGACTGGAAATCTGCACCTGCCGCCACGGGGCAGTGACGCGCGCGGTGCGCGAGCGTCTCTTCTCGCTCAGTCACCTGGACGAACTCAAAGACCTGACTTTTGAATCCTTCCAGTCGCGCGGCCAGATTGGCCTGGGGGAGCGGCAGGCGCGTTCGCTCGAAATTGCCTGTAACACTGCCAGTCAATATGCCGCTTCGCTTAAGGGTTGGTTGCTGCTGCAGGGCGGCTACGGATGCGGCAAGACCCACCTGGCGGCCGCCATTGCCAATTTTGCCGTCGGCATGGGGGTGCCGACGCTTTTTCTCACTGTCCCCGACCTGCTCGACCTGCTGCGCTTTGCCTTCGACGCCGAAGACATCACCTTCGAGCAACGCTTTGAGCAAATCCGCACCGCCGCGCTTTTGGTGCTGGACGACTTCGGGACGCAATCGGCCACCGCCTGGGCGCAGGAGAAACTCTTCCAGGTTGTCAACTACCGCTACATCAACCACCTGCCGCTGGTGGTGACGACCAACGTCCCGCTGGATGAAATCGAGCCGCGCATCCGCTCGCGCCTGGCGGACCCGGAACTGGTCAGCAAGATCACCATCCTCGCCCCCGATTACCGCCGCCCGACCGACGACAAAGGCCACCACGAACTCTCCTCGCTCGACCTGCTTTCGAAATGTACGTTCGCCAGATTTTCGCTGCGCGAGGAGGAAGGGTTGGAGTCCGACAAGCTCAAGTCGCTGGAGAAGGCGCTCAAGGCTGCCACGACTTTTGCCGAAAAACCGAAGGGCTGGCTGGTGCTGGTCGGTCCTTACGGTTGCGGCAAGACTCATCTTGCGGCAGCCATCGCCAATTCCCGCACCGATTTGGGCGACCCGCCGTTGTTCGTCATGGTGCCGGATTTGCTCGATCACCTGCGGGCGACGTTCAGCCCAAGCAGCAACACCAGTTACGACCGCCGCTTCGACGAGATTCGCACCGCGCCCCTGCTCATTCTGGACGATCTCGGCACGCAGTCCATGACCCCGTGGGTGCGCGAAAAACTCTATCAGTTGTTCAATTATCGCTACAACGCCGAGCTGCCGACGGTCATTACCACGGCGGACACGCTCGACGAAATGGATGCGCGCATCCGCTCTCGGATGCTGGATGGTCGTCTATGTACGAACTATGCGATCATAGTCCCGGCGTATCATGGGGGGAAGAAGAAGGTAAAGAGATCATGACAAATATCCTCGAAGGTTTGTGCTATTACAGGGTACTGCGTAAATATTTGAACCCAAATCGTCATTTTTCCTTGCTTTTTGACCGATTTAGTTCAGAAATTAATGCAAGGAGCAGTAAAAATCACTGCAATATGGATGACTTCCCACCACGTGCGTTTTTCCTCCCAATAACTGCGCTATAATAAGTATGGAGTTGTGCTATGAATCTCCAGCAAATACTTTCCGACATTCACGCTCTTGAAGAAGAATTAATGGCCTTCGAGCGCAAATACGGTGTCCGCTCGGAAACATTTTACGCGGCTTACGCCAGCGGGGAAGAGCCGGAGGATGAAGCCTGGATGCTGGATTTCGGGGAATGGGCCAGTGTTTACAAGACTTGGCTGGCGCGCCAGGCACAGTATCGCGATGAAGTCAGGCGACTGCAACACAAAAAGGCCAGTCTCGAAGGCTTGATTCGCGTCTCTGCCTCATGAGCCAGCCTTTCCGCACGCCCGAAGATTACGAGTTGTTCCTGTATACGTTGACGGAAACCTACCCGTCCGTGCTCCGTTCCACACTGATCTTCGTCCGTGTGGGAGCAACGATGGCAAGGGTGGCCGGTGAACTGTATTTCCAGAAAGATGCGCGACTCGTCGTCCGTGAACGACTGCTGTTTGACCGCCTGCCGATGACTATCGATTCATATGGGTATGAGATTTGGAAAGGTGATGAAAAACTCCTTTGGTACGATTCCCAACCCCACCCGGACGACGAATCATTGCAAAGCACCCAGCCGCACCACAAGCATCTCCCGCCGGATATCAAACATAACCGCAAGCCCGCGCCAGAGATGAGTTTCACACAGCCCAATCTTCCTTTTCTGATTGCGGAGATTGAGACGTTGAGTGGGAAGTAAAAGCATCATCACCTTGGCCTCTGCCGTCCGTGGCAACCCGGGATATTCCCTTATTTTGAACCATGGCATTAATCGTTTTCCACCGGCTTAAATTGCCGGAACGACCGATTGGCCGCCCCGGCGTTTATTTTTGAGGTATTGCCTATCTTGGTGGACTGGATGCGTGCCCCGCTTGAATTTTGGTCAGGGAGAGGCGTAACAGGTTGCATTTCGATAGTGTATACGCTACAATCTACGTGCAGGATCTTCCCCACGTCAGAGGATAATTTCTGATCAACAGGAACCCATCATGAACCCTTTTCTTGCCCTCGTCCTCACCCTTGCCATCGCCCTCGGTTGGTTGCGGCTGATGGACTTCTTCGCCCACCGCGGCTGGATCAATAGCCGCTTGAGTCGTAAAATCATCCATATTGGCACCGGGCCGATCTTTGTCCTGTGTTGGTTGATGTTCCCGGAGGCCTGGTACGCTCGCTGGCTGGCGGCGCTGGTGCCATTCCTGATCACCGTCCAATTTGCGCTGATCGGCTTGGGCGTGGTCAAGGATGAGGCTTCGGTCAAGGCCATGTCGCGCACCGGCGACCGGCGCGAGATCTTGCGCGGTCCGCTGTTCTACGGCATCGTCTTTGTCGTCATGACGCTGATCTATTGGAAAGATTCCCCGATCGGCATGCTTGCTCTGATGCTGATGTGCGGTGGCGACGGTTTGGCTGAAATTATGGGACGCGGCTTGAAATCCGCAAAACTGCCGTGGAGCAAGGGCAAGTCCGTGGCCGGGTCGCTTGGGATGTTCATCGGCGGGTGGGCGCTGGCGGCTTTCATCCTGGGTGTGTTCGTACTGGCCGGCGTCTTTTCTGGGCCCTTCACCGGCTACTTGCTCCCCATCACCGTAATTGCCCTGGCCGGGGCTGCGGTCGAATCTTTGCCACTTCCAGACGTGGATAACATCACCGTCACGCTGGTGGCGGTGGCGTTGGGGTATCTGCTGTTCAAGTAAGCAACCTCTTCTCCAGCAAATCCATATAAGCGCCTTCCAGCAGATCGGCCTCGGCCACGCCCAGCTTGGTCATTAAATCGTGGGCAATGGCTTGGCCTTCTGCGTCGTCCTGCCCCGGGCGCATGACCACTTCCAATTCCATGAACTGCCCCAACCCCTCGACCTCGTCCAGGTGGAGGCGCGTCTGTCCGACCATGTAAAGATACCTCGTCTTGCGGACGACGCCGCGCACGCCCAGGGCGGCGGTCAAGGCGGCTTTCAGCGCAGACGTGTCGGGGATCTCGGCAATGAGATAATTGGAGCGTTTCGGACCTGCCGCGTCGTTCCGTTCGTAATAGACCAGTTGTCCACGCTGCGGACCGAGCTGTCGCAGCTTCAACCGTCCACGCGGGGTATTGAAGAAGGTGTCCTCCTGCGGAATGACCTGGACAGGCGTATCACTCAACGCTTCGGCGCGTTTGCGCAAGTCAGCGAGATCGCGGAGGCGGGCTTTGATTTCAATATTGGCAGGCATCAGGGTAATTCTACCCTGTCGAGCACGATTTGTGGTGGAATGCAAGAAAAAAGCTGTGATAAACTTCAATTAGCTATGTCTCCTTTCCTGCAACTTGCCTTCGAACTGGCCATCATTCTACTGGCTGCCAAGGCGGCTGGTTTCCTCAGTACGCGCCTGGGACAACCCTCGGTGCTGGGCGAACTACTGGTCGGGGTGTTGCTCGGTCCGTCACTGATCAACATCCTCGGCCTGCCCTTCATCAGCAGCACGACCCTCGGTGATACGATCGCTGAGTTGAGCGAGCTGGGGGTGCTGCTGCTCATGTTCATCGCCGGGCTGGAACTGCACCTGAGTGAACTGACCAGGAACCGCAAAGTGTCGCTGCTTTCCAGCGCCGGTGGGCTGCTGCTCTCGATTGGGTTTGGCTGGGGCGCCGGGCGCATTTTTGGTATGAGTCACGCGGCCGCGTTCCTGATGGGGTTAGCCCTGGCTTCTTCCGGGGATTTGTGCCTGTCTCACTTGCGCCAGTTATTTGAGCAAGTGCAGGATGCTGAAACGTGTAAAGAACTCATTACCATGAATGTCGAACGGGTTGAGGACCTACGTCGCAAGTTGAGTGAATTGATCCGCCACATTGAGCAGCATAAAGACCGGAAGATTGCGCAGGATGAAAAAGATGCCTGGCAAATAGTAATCAGCGCTATCGCTGGAGAACGATAAAGAAGAACTAGACCACATCTGTAAGTCGGAGGCAATATGCAAATTAAAGATTATATGAAAAAGAATGTAGTATCCATCCCAGTAAAAACAACGATTGGCGAAGCGGCGGCTGTGATCGTCGAAAAGCATGTGGGGATCCTGCCGGTCGTGGACGAACAGGGCAAGCCGATTGGCGTGGTCCGATTGAGCGATCTGCTCTCCCTGGAAATGCCTGATTTCATCCACTTGGTCGCGGATTTCGATTTCGTCCATGATTTCGGGGCAGTCGAAACGACCCGGCCGGCGCCCAAACTGCTTGCCAAACTTGTCACCACCATCATGCAGCCGGTGATAACTATCGAGGAAGATAGTGGTCTGCTGCGTACTTATGCCATCATGCTTCAAAATGAGATATTTGATCTGCCGGTGACGGATGCAACTGGAGGGCTGGTAGGTCTTGTCTCACGCGTTGATATCGGTACCGCCATTCTCTCCATGTGGTCAACGGAGTAAAAGGATGATCCTAGCCGCGATTTTATCCAGTCTGATCTTCCTCGCCAGCCTGGGGTTAATCTTTTCCGAAAAAATCAACCGCACAATTGTCGGGATCGTCGGGGCGGCTTTGATGGTGGGGGTAGGGAAATTGCTCGGGTTTTATTCGGAATCCCAGGCCCTTCTCGCGGTGGATTTTAATACCCTGGGTCTGTTGCTCGGTATGATGATCCTGGTCGCTCTGCTTGAGCCGACGGGTTTCTTTCAGTACCTGGCAGTATGGGCAGGAAAGTTATCCAAGGGACATCCAGTCCGCTTGCTGGTGTTACTTGGTACAGTCACGACAGTGGTTTCGATGTTTCTCGATAACGTCACCACGATCGTCTTGATCGCACCTGTGACCATCCTGATCTGTGAAATACTCGGCATCAACCCTACGCCCTTCCTTTTGGCCGAGGCACTGCTTTCCGATACCGGCGGGGTGGCGACTCTAGTTGGCGATCCGCCCAATATCATCATCGGCTCTGCGGCCGGGCTGTCATTCAATGATTTTCTCATCTACTCTTTACCGATCGTTGTTGTTGTCTGGCTGACGGCATTATTCCTCTTGCGCTTCCTTTTCCGGCGCGAACTGGCTGTCCGACCGCGGAAGATGAAAGCTGTGATGCGCTTGGATCCTGCTGAGGCATTGAATGATCGAAGAAATGCTCAGAGAGTGCTGATTGTATTGGGTGCAGCTATTTTGCTCTTCTTCGTTTCCCACTCCTTGCATATCAGCCCAGCATTTGTTGCATTGAGCGCTGCGGGAGTGGCGTTGGTCTGGGTGCGACCGGATATAAAGAAGACGCTGGAGCATATCGAATGGAGCGTATTAATCTTCTTCGCCGCGTTATTTGTAATGGTAGGCGGGCTGGAAGCTGCTGGAGTACTCGAGACGCTTGTGAGGCTACTCGAACGGGCCAGTTCCATTCCACCAGTGTTGTTTGGCGTAATCATCATCTGGGTGGTGGCCGGTTTGTCGGCTATTGTCGACAACATCCCCATAACCATTGCAATGGTCCCGATTATCCAGGGATTGGGCGCAGCCGGCATGGAGATCGGCCCGTTGTGGTGGGCGCTGGCATTTGGGGCAGGTTTTGGCGGCAATGGAACCATTATTGGCTCGACAGCTAATATCGTGGTCGCCACTCTTTCCGAGAAAACACGCACGCCCATCACGGCGAAATTATGGAACAAGCGCGGTTTACCGGTCATGCTGGCCACCTGTGCGGTAGCAACCATTCTCTATATCCTGGTATTCCCATTGTTCCCGCGCTGACGGAATCAAATCGGAAAGTGCTTGAAAGGGATCATTCTTCTATCCGCTTCCAATTTCATTTTGGAAAATGAGGTGCTCGGCTAGCGAAGGCGCCTTCCACCGCCAGCAACCCACGTAATTGCTTCACCACCTGGGCCTTAAAGGAAAAATGATGATCGCGCCGGCACTCGGAGAAACTGCGAGAGTTACTGGATGCCTGGAAGGAGGCCGGGGTCAGCGGGGCGACAGTCCTGTTCAGTACCGGATTGGGACGCATCCAACAATCCATGGCCTTACGTGATGATCTGCCGCTCATGCCCTCGCTGGAGGATTTTCTCCCCAGGTTCGAACGCCTCAGCCGCACTGTCTTCACAATGATTGACGATGAGGAGATTGTGGAGAAGGTCATCGCGGCCACCCAGAGCGTCGTCGGCGACCTGAACCAGCCGGATAGAGGTCTGCTCATGGTGCTGCCGGTTGCGCAAGTCTATGGCTTGCGGCAGCATAATCAGCCGGGCCAATGATAGCGACCGCGGTGCACATACTCATGGGGTAGGCGTCGGTGTGAATTCGATCTCCCGTAAGTAAACATCCGGGATCCAGCCGATGCGGCCATCGCTATCTATGACCTTGACCCATGTCAGGCCATCCAAGGTTTGGCGGTCGTAGAGGACCGTCACCGATTGCCCTGGGTGTAATTGACCAACAACGGGTCCGCCAGGCGACTTATAAAGTTGAAGCGGTGGTAATTGAGCGGTCGAAACTTGAGCCTGTGCGGGGGTCGAAGTAGCGGTGGGCGTCGCAGTCGGCGTGCTGGTCGTCGTTGGGGTCAGGGTAGGGCTTGGGCGCATTGCCTCATAAAAAAAGTAACTTTGTGAAGTAACGTTGCCTCGCATGACATAATATGCCTATGATCATCCTTCCCTTCATCTCTCCCGCGGCGACCCTTGAAAATGTCGGCGGAAAGGGCGCCAGCCTCGCCCGTCTGACCCGCCTCAGCTTGCCGATGCCGCCCGGTTTCATCGTAACAACGGATGCCTACCGCGCCTTCGTCGCGGCAAACAAACTTACCGATGTGATCAGGGCCTCCATCAAGGGCATCGCTGCCAACGATGCGACACAATTGGAAAGTGCCTCCGCCCAAGTCCGCGCCGCGTTTTCCGCGGGCAGGCTGCCGGAGGAGATTGCACAGGCTGTTTCAGCAGAATATCTTGCGCTAAAACCGCAGACTGTCAGCAACGGAGAAAATCGCGCGACCGATAGTCGGTCGTCCATGGTCTGTGTCGCCGTACGTTCTTCGGCAACCACCGAAGATCTACCCGAATTATCGTTTGCCGGGCAACAAGACACTTACCTGAACGTTGTTGGCGAGGCGCAACTGCTCAAGGCCGTCGTCGACTGCTGGAGCAGCCTGTGGACGGCGCGGGCGATAGGCTACCGGGTGCGAAATGCCATTCCACACGAAGATGCCTCGCTGGCAGTCATCGTGCAGGTAATGGTGCCGAGCGAGATCTCCGGCGTACTGTTCACCGCCAACCCCTTGACCGGCTTGTTGAGCGAATCGGTCATCGACGCGACCTTCGGGCTGGGCGAGGCGCTCGTCTCGGGGTAGGTGGAGCCCGATCATTTCGTGGTCGACTCACCCAGCGGCGCGATACACAGCGTCACGCTGGGGGCCAAGAAAATGTCGACACGCGGCAAGGCAGGCGGGGGCGTGGAAAGCGTCCGGGAAGAGGCTGCGGGGCGGCAGACACTCTCTGAGGACCAGGTCCGCCGGCTCGTGGCAGCCGGTCAGCAGATCCAAAAAGAATACGGCGTCCCGCAGGATATTGAATGGGCTTTCGCAGGGGGCAAACTATTCCTCCTGCAGTCGCGCCCGATCACCTCGCTATTCCCCGTCCCGCGGGTCTCGTTCGACCCGCTCATCATCTGGTTCTCGTTCGGGGCGGTGCAGGGGTTGGTGGGCCCGATGACCCCACTCGGGCAGGAAGCCATCCAGCGTGTCGTCCTGGGTATGGGGAAAAAGTTAGGTATAAAGATCAAGTACGAAGAACAAAATGTGTTGTTGGTGGCAGGCGAGCGCATCTGGGCCAAGGTCAGTGACCTCATCCGCAACCCGATCGGCAACCGTATCTTTAGCGGGTTCTTGGGCTTCCTCGAGCCGAGTGTAGGGCAGATCCTGCGTCAGCTCGTCGCCGACCCGCGCCTGGGCGCAGGACAGGGCCGCTTCAAGTTCAGCACCCTGCGCCGTCTGCTGGGCTTTTTCCTGCCGATCATCCCGTGGGTTGTGCGGACCATGCTCCGGCCCGAGGAAGCACGACACCGTTTTGACACCCTCCTAGAGGAGTACCTGCAGGCGGTGCAGATCGCCCTCGGCGCGGACCGCTTCGAGCGGCTGGCGAACTTCACCGCTTTCATGGGCGCCCAGGGCGGTCTGGCCGACGCCCTTCCTACCTTGCTGCCGCGCTTTATCCCGATCTTCGCGCCGGCCATGGCCTCACTCAACCTAATCGGCCACCTGTTGCCGCATAATGACGCCGGCGACCACGGCTTTTCGATGCTGGCCCTGGAAGTGACCCGCGGCCTACCGCGCAACGTCACTACCGAGATGGACCTGGAACTGTGGGAGACGGCGACCATCATCCGGACCGACGCTGCCACGGCAGAGGTGTTCCGCACGGCGGACGCCCCGGCGCTCACGTCCCGGTACCGGAATGGAACTCTCCCCGCAGCTGCCCAGTCTGCCGTGGAGCGTTTCATGGACAAGTACGGTATGCGCGGCGTTGGCGAGATCGACCTCGGCCAGCCGCGCTGGCGGGAGGACCCGACGTCTGTCATGCATACCTTGCAGAGTTACCTGCAGATCGAGCCGAAATTCGCCCCCGACGTGCTGTTCGAGAAGGGCGCGAGAGCCGCCGAAGAGGCCATCGAACGCCTGGCTACCCAGGCGCGCCTTCAGCGCGGCGGCCGGATCAAGGAGAAACTGGTACGCGGCGCAGCCCGCCGGGTCCGCCTGCTGATGGGTGCCCGCGAAAGTCCCAAGTTCTTCGCAGTGCGCGCCATGGGCATCGTGCGCAGTGTCCTGCTCGAAGTCGGAGAGGAGTTCGCCGCCGCCGGGACGATCGCCCGCCCCGACGACCTGTTCTTCTTGTACATCACGGAGTTGGAAGCGTTGTCCCGCCGGGAATCTCGCGATTGGAAAGCATTCATTGCCGGGCGGCGTCTGGCCTATGATCGCGAGCTGCGTCGCAGGCAGGTGCCACGCGTCCTGGTCAGCGACGGGCGCGCCTTCTACGAAGTCGTTGGCGCAGAGACCGACACCGGCGATAGCATCACCGGAAGCCCGGTCTCGCCGGGCGTGGCCGAAGGCATCGTCCATGTGGTGCTCGATCCACGCGGTGCCCAGCTTGCTCCAGGCGAGATCCTGGTCTGCCCCGGCACCGACCCGGCCTGGACGCCATTGTTCATGGCGGCTGGTGGGCTGGTGATGGAAGTGGGCGGCATGATGACCCACGGCTCGGTCGTGGCGCGCGAGTACGGCATCCCGGCCGTGGTGGGCGTCCACCAGGCGACGCTGCGGCTGAAAGACGGGCAGCGCATCCGGGTGGACGGTACTACTGGTAGGATCGCGATCCTGTAGCCAACGGGGTCCGCGGACACACGCTGGGCTCCCAAGAGGAGACCTTCGGCCAGGGAATCTCAAGGCACAGCGCATACCAAAAGGCTATGCCTTGAACTCCATCTCACCTTTGTATTATCCGAAAATATGGTATTCCCTAGGAGCACTACCTTATACGGTTGTTTGTAAGGCCGTCACCGTTGAATGGACCGGATGACCAAGCAAAAACCCCGCTTTGTTTTTAACGATGAGTTTACAGTTGTTGCTCATCATTACCTCCTTTCGCAATCCCAATTATTAATCTGTGTTGCACGCATCGATTGCCCTACGCTTTGTAGTGGGAGCGCTTGTTGCCACCATTAATGATAGAATGAAAAGGTTGGTCCATACATTCCCATGGCTATGGAGTTGGAACATGCAGATCATGGGTTGCTACCCAAATTTGCCAGTTGTTTTCCAGTGCTCCTACTCAGTCGAAGGATTGATCGATTACTAGTTATGCTCCTTCTATTTGGTTTTTGCTCTACTGCTTCATTTTCTGACTGGCCCAATCACCAAACGCACAGTAAAGGTGAACATGCATTGTGAATTGGGCATCTGCATATAAGTATTCATCCTACACCAGCTTACCTCTCATGTCGACCTTCAAAGTTGCACTTGGAAGTTGAATCCACAGACTGTAATGATGAAAGATCTTATGAACAAATTACGATTTCCGACAAATTTTGTGTGGGGCGCCGCCACCGCGGCCTATCAGATCGAGGGCGCCTGGAACGAAGATGGTAAAGGCGAATCCATATGGGATCGTTTCAGCCATACGCCCGGTAATATTATCAATGCCGATACCGGCGATGTAGCCTGCGACCATTATCACCGCTACCCAGAGGACATCGCCCTGATGCGCCAGCTTGGACTGAAAGCCTATCGTTTCTCTGTCTCGTGGCCCAGGGTGCTGCCTACCGGTTTCGGGCGGGTAAATCCTACAGGACTAGATTTTTATGACCGTCTGGTGGATGCACTGCTGGCGGCCAATATCGAGCCGTTCATCACGCTTCATCATTGGGATTTTCCTCAGGTGCTTCACGATAGAGGCGGTTGGATTAATCGCGACAACCTGCCGTACTTCGCTGATTACGCTGCTCTGATGGTCAAACGCCTGGGTGATCGCATCCGCCGCTGGGCGACCTTCAACGAACCCGACGACATTGCCGAGGCTGGATATGGCAGCGGTGAACACGCGCCAGGAGTAAAGAACGATTGGAAAAGAGCCCGCCAGGTCATCCATAACCTGATGGTGGCACACGGCCTGGCTGTTCAAGCCCTCCGCGCGATCAATCCGGCGCTCGAAGTGGGCATTGTGCTTGGCCAATGGGGTTTGGACCCGGCCAGTGACGATCCCGCCGACATTGCCGCCGCCGATCTGGCCTGGAACAGCCAGCGAACTGCCTTCCTGCACCCCATTTTCCGCGGCCATTACCATTCATTGATGATTGATGCTTTTGGTGACCATTTACCCGAAATCAAGTCTGGTGACATGGCGCTGATTTCACAGAAACTCGATTTCCTGGGGATCAATTCCTACTCGCGGGGTGTGATCGGCGCACAGGGAGTCACTTCCCCCGTTCCCGGTTCGGAATATACTGATATGGGTTGGGAGGTCTGCGCTCCAGCCTTCCGTCGGATGTTGAACCGGATCAACAAGGATTACAACCTGCCGCCCATTTATATCACGGAGAACGGCGCGGCCTTCCCGGATGTCGTTACTGTGGATGGCAAAATCCATGACGAGCGCCGCCTCGATTATCTGCGCCAGCATTTCACCCAGGTGCGTCTGGCCATGCAGGACGGAGTAGACGTGCGCGGCTATTTCGTCTGGTCATTGCTGGACAACTTCGAGTGGGGCCACGGTAATGCCAAGCGCTTCGGACTCATCCGTGTGGATTACGATACGCTAAAACGAACCATCAAGGACAGCGGCGAGTGGTACAGCCGTGTAATTTCATCCAACTCTGTTGATCAATAACTGGGCCCGAATTTGTCGAACGATTGATCAACTACTAGTTATGATCCCTCCTGCTTCCCTCCCTCGTTCTTCCCGTCCGCTAACCATTGGGATGTTGACCGCACGGCTCAACGGACCCACTGAAATCAACCTCTGGCATGGGGTTGCTGATCGAGCTCTGGAACGGAATGTAAATCTGATCTGCTTTTCCGGGGGAATTCCTCACTGGCACCAGCAATACGAAGCCCAGAAAAACATCCTTTTTAATATCGCTGGTCAGGAAAATGTCGATGGTCTGCTGATTTGGGCAAACATTTTCAGCCACAACCTTAATCGAAGTAGTCTTGAAGCCTTCTGCTCGCGCTATGCGCCTCTTCCAATAATCAGTATGGGGATGGTTTTTCCCTCCATTCCTAGTATCCAGATCGACATGCGGGAAGGGATGCACAAATTGCTATCCCATCTGATCGAAGAACATGGAAGGCGAAAGATCGCGTTTATTCGCGGACTGAAGGTCAGTCAGGACGCTGAGGAGAGGTACCAGGCTTACCTCGAAACGCTCAATCAATACGGTCTTCCACTCGATCCCGGCCTGATCATTCCTGGTGATTTCCGCAGGTATTCAGGGACAGCAGCCATTAAGCAGTTGATAGACACTCGCCGGATGGGCTTCGATGCTCTGGTCTCAGCCAACGATAATATGGCGATTGGTGCCATGCAGGCTTTACAGGCACAAGGGATTAATATCCCGGATGATGTGATTGTAGCGGGATTCGATGATATCGAGGAAACGCGAGCGATCTCTCCTTCGCTTACCACCGTTCGAATTCCATGGCACTTACTGGGCAGTAAAAGTGTCGACCTAGTGTTATCGAAACTGGCAGATGATCTGCTGCCCGAGCAGATTCTATTAAAGACTGAGCTAGTTTGCCGGCAGTCTTGTGGGTGCCAGCAAGTTGCGAGCAACGAACATCGAGCAGCCCACATTAATTACACCGACCTTCCTCCAGTGATCGAAGACCCGTCTAAGATTTCAGCCCACTTCGTACAAACCGAATTACTTGGGGAGATCAACAGAATTCTCTCCACGATGGCATCCATTCGTGGGATGACCCCGGGTTGGTCAAATAAGCTTCTCGACGGTTTCCTGGCTGATTCACGATCAAGGGAGGATGCATCGAGCATCTTTATCCAAACATTGGTTGAAAACCTGTCCCAGATTCCTTTAGGCACAGAAATCGTCGAATGGCAGGAGGTGCTCAATGTCATCCGATCGAAAGTTAATATCCTGTTTCAATCTAAGGATGAAACCATCAAAGCCCACGGCCTTTTAGAGAATGGATATTCAGTCATCGGAGAGATGGCGCACCGCAGGCAACTTGGCCAACGCTTGGAGGCAGTGAATCAAACCAACCGATTGAACCGGATAGTCCAGACGATGTCGACCACCTATGACATTGAAACCTTGATGAAATTCCTTGCCCTCGAGTTGCCGGGGTTGGGTATTCAGAGCTGTTTCCTTTCCCTTTATGACGAAAAGGGAGATAACCCTGCGTGGTCGCGTCTGATCCTCGCTCTTGTCGGAGGGGAACGCCTGCCTCTGGATCAGGGCGGAATCCGGTTTCCGACCAAGCAGCTGATCCCATTGGGTTTGCTCCCGAAAGATCGCCGGGCCGACTTTGACATAGAAGCCTTGTATTTTCAAGAGGAGCAAATCGGTTTCGTCCTGTTTGAGATCGGCCCGCGTGACGGGGATGTATACACCACGCTCCGAGGGCACTTGAGCAGCGCACTGAAGAGCGCCGAACTCGTCCAAGTGGCACTCGAGGCGGAGGCGAAAGCGATAAAAAGCGACCAACTAAAAACCCATCTGCTAGCTAACGTCAGTCACGAGCTACGAACACCGCTAAATATCATTTTAGGTCTCAGCCATGTTGCTCTTTCCTCCCCCAACCCCTACGGGATCGAACTTCCCTCCCAGCTCACCAAAGACCTGGGGTATATATACGACAGCGGAGAGCACCTGATCCGTCTGATTAATGACCTGCTGGATATGTCGCGCGCGGAGATCGGGGAACTGGACCTTTGCTACGAACCGGTATCGCCGCGCAATCTTCTGAAAGAAGTATTCGAGACTTTCAAAGAGACCTCCATCAATAAACAAAAGGATGTTGACCTCTTCCTCGAGATCCCAGATCACCTTCCCGTTCTACACGCGGATCCGGTACGTCTGCGCCAGATTCTCATGAACCTCTTGAGCAATGCTTTTAAGTTTACCCAATCCGGTAAGATAATCCTGGGCGCCGAGGTCCAGCTTCCTCACCTCCACTTTTGGATATCGGATACCGGGTCGGGAATTTCGCCGGAGCTTCAAAAGAGGATCTTTGAACCCTTCGTAAAGGTCGAACCACCGGGGCAGCGCAGAGGAGGAATTGGGTTAGGACTCAGCATTACCCGTAGGCTGGTGGCGCTCCATGGTGGCTCAATTACATTGGACAGCCTGTCCGGTTATGGCAGCACGTTCCATGTCTATATCCCTCTTCCGGGATTAAACTATGCTTCGGCCAAAGAGGTCAATACAGAGGGCGTTCAACCCCTCTTATTGTGGCTCTCCAGCAATAAAATGCCCGCCCCGGCCATCCAAATTATTTGTCAGAAGAATGGCCTCGAACCTTCCTGGTTGGGCAGCAGCGACGATTTTGATCGAATCGTCCAGCATGGAAAACCGGTCGCGCTGGCCTGGGATCTGGAAAATGCCCGGCCAGGGGATTGGTCCATCATTCAAAAACTGCGCAGCTACTCCCAATACTGCCAGTTGCCTCTTCTCATCATCCATGAAAACATCGGCGGGATGCTCTCCGGAGGGAGCAAGCTGACCAATGTCCTGCTCAAGCCGGTGGGGAAACAGATGTTGCAGCACGTTTTAAACCTGCTCCCGCAGGCGGTGCAGCGTGGTGAAATCTGGATCATCGACGACGACTCCCAAGCGCTGAAATATTACCAGGAGTTGATCAGCTCATCCCTTTCCGAATTCCTGGTACGGGCAATCCGCGGTGGTAGGGAAGCGCTCAGGCTGCTCGAAGAAGAAACCCCGGACCTGGTCCTGCTCGACTTGATGATGCCGGATATCGATGGCTTCCAGGTTCTTGAGCACCTGCGTAGCAATGTGAAAACCGCATTGATACCGGTGATCGTCATCACCGGGAAAATTCTTTCCTATGAAGATGTAAAACGTCTTGACGCTCCCAAAGTGATGCTGCAGACCAAGGGGGTCTTGTCTGACCTTGAAAGCGTGGCAGGAATACAGCGCGTCCTGACCGGTAGCAGCACCATTCCCCAACCCACCAGCATGCTAGTCAAGCAGGCTTTTGCATATATTCAGCAGAATTACACCCGGTCATTCTCTTTAATAGAACTGTCTGAAACAATCGGGGTGAGCAAGAGTTACCTGAGTCGGATCTTCAAGATGGATACGGGAATTTCCCTGTGGGATTACTTGAATCGCTTTCGCATCCAAAAGGCGAAGGAGCTCCTCCTCCTCACCGACGAGAGTATCACCGGAATTGCTGCTGATGTCGGCTACGAGGATGTGGGTTATTTCGGGCGTGTTTTTCGCGAAGTTGCCGGATGTTCGCCCAGGGCATTCCGTCAGCAAGCCTCTCCATCTGAAACGACATAAGCTGATCGGACAACAAAATACTAATTTACCATAATACTATCCAAGACCTATAAGACATTTGATGATACCCTGAGACAAAAATAAATATTTATTCATCCGACAGTATGTAAGTTGAAATTGTGGAACAGGCAAACGACGGTATTCACTTTGGAAAATGATAATCTCGTTCAGCAAGTTAACCACAAGAATGGCGCACTGTCAGCCTGAGCACAGCTCGGACGGATTGGAAGATCCTCGACCGGTCTAAATTAAGGCTTTCGATCTGATTGCTGCTGCCGCTTGCTTAAGAACGGTGAAATAACCCAGTCTCGGTGAAAAACAGGCACTCAGCACCTTGGAAGTCACCCCAGGCTGGCGCTGTGCGCCTCCGGTCTGGATGGCCACCCTTCGGAGTACCGTGGCAAGATTGAAAAAAGATTTTTCCGGTTAGGCCTGTATCGGGCAGATATATTCTCACAGGGTAACTACTCAGGCAGTTGAGACGCAAGAAGGTAAATAAGGCGTTCCTGCGAGAGCCAATCGCAAAACATCTACGACTTGCTGCTCATTCTTGCGAGCGGTTGAAATGTAGCCACGGATCTGGCAGAAAATATCGGCGCCTTCTTTTGAACGAAAACATCCGGATATTTTTTGCCTCACTTTCATCATGCGGATATCCCGTTCCGCCTGATTGTTGTCAAACGGAACCTTAAAATCGTACATAAAAGCCAGCACAGACTCTTTGTGAACCTGGAACTCCTTCAGAAGGTTCCTGGCCGGGCTCTGCTTGATCCGTCCCCGTTTTTTCGGGTGATCTGCTGGCCGTTCCGGAGGGGCATTGGCCTGCAAACCTTGTTCCACCAAACGATCGTAGCGGGTATCGAAGGCGATCAACTGTTCGGAAATCAGGCAAGTCAAAGATGCCTGCCTGGCCGTATCCACCGCTTCTTTCATTTCCACCAGTAGATCGGCCAACTCGGTCACCCAGGCTTGCGGGTAGCGCTCTTCCAAGAATTTCAACCTGCGTAAGTGATGGGCATTGCACAGCCCGTGCAGGATGGGATACTTGAAGTAGGTTTTCCAGCCATCATGAATAGCACGACCTTTCAGATCAGGCAAGATCCCGATCTCATCCATCGCTGGTTTCCCGCGCCGGGCATGCATTGCATAGTAGGTCAGCAGTGCAGTACTCGCTGAATGCAGCCAACCCAGCTTGCCTTCGACCCGTGCTCCCGTTTCATCAAAATGCACCACATCTTCCTGTTCGGTCAGATGCTTCTTGATGGTTGCATTCCCCCCTTCAACCCGCTCGGCAACTTCCTGGCAGGCTTCCAGGATGGTCCCTTCAGACAGCGCCTGCCCATATAATGTTTCGAAGACCTCACCGGTCCGCTCCAGGGGCAGCAACTGATATTGGTTGAAGTAGACCGCCTGCGCTTTGATCTCCGGCCCATATTGCACTGGCTGTGTGACACCCTCAGGAAAATCTGCCTTGCTAATTTCACCACAGTGCGGAAAACGCTTGATCTCGGCTTTATGCTCGGTCACTTCTATGTGGACTTTTGGCACATCAAACACTTGTCGCTTTTCGATCCCACTGGCTTCCACCTCTTCCAACGACCTATGACAGTAATGACAACGGCTCACGCGATGCACTTCTTCCCGGTCAGGATGCTCAACAGTTTTGAGCGTATGCCCTGCATGACCCGGCTGCCCTCCGCTTTTCCTGTCATGGCGTTTGCGCAGACTCTTGGGGGACGGTTTGTTCAATCCATCACTGGAGGGCGGTTTGCCGCTGTTGCTGCTGTTCTTGGCGAGCCGATCTTCTAAAGCTTGCATTCTAATGACCAGAACCTTGAAATTGTCAGTCAGCTTGCGAACCAATCTTACCACTGCCTCTTCTCCCTGCTGATAGGCTCGGCTCACTTCTTCGTCGGTGGGTAGTTGATTGTGTTCCATGAGCCTGATTATCCATAATTATTCCCGTTTATGCTAGAATCATTTGTACCTATTTGTTAATGACAATTGACTCCAATTATGCCTGACTCGGCAACCTTAATTAATGACTTTTGACTCAGATAGCTGAGTAGTTACCTCACAGGAACAATTATGCCAATTAAAGTATTACTCGATACCGACATCGGTTCTGATATTGATGACGCCATCTGTTTAGCCTACCTGCTTGCCAATCCCGAATGTAAGCTACTTGGGATTACCACAGTGACCGGCGAGGCTGATGCGCGGGCGTCCCTGGCCTCTGCGATGTGTAAGGTTGCAGGCAAGCCCATCCCGCCGCTTCCGTCCCGCCCATTGGTGAAAGTCCCCGCAGTACCCCACAGAGGTATAAAGGGGGCAGGGGGTGTCTCTTAAGCGCCGACGAGTTCTTAGTTGGCGAACCGGCCGCCAAAATGGGAGTTAAGATTATCAACCAAAGCCAATGCGAACCGATGGTCATCCTGAAGCATTTTGCCAATAACAACCCGGAGATAACGAGAACTGCCTGAGGAACCCAATCCTTATGAATAACCGGCAACGAATCATAAGAACCGTATTGTGTCAGAAGGTGGACCGATTGCCCTTTGTATTTTACTTAGGACCATGGAAAGAGACGATTGAAAGATGGAGGCAGGAAGGATTAGACATGCATAATACCTGGGATGATAGCTTTGGGTTTGACGAAGGATTTGTGCTTGTAAATGTAAACCTCGGGTATTCGCCCGCATTTACGTACGAGGTGATCGAAGAAAAAGCCGATACGCAAATCATAAAAGATTCTTACGGGATCATTCAGGAAGTCAGGAAAAACGGGTCATCCATACCGAGGTATATTGAATATCCCATAAAGAATATTGCCGACTGGAGAAAGCTGAAGGAAGAAAGGCTGGATCCGGATGACCCGCGCCGGTTTCCGGATAATTGGGAGGAGCTTGTCAATCAATATAATCCGGGCGATAAAATAGTTCAACTGGGCGATTACCCCTATGGACTTTTTGGGACGCTCAGGGATATGCTGGGGGTTGAGACATTATTGGTTTCCTTCTATGACCAGCCTGAGCTTATCCGGGAAATCATGGATTATCTTACCGATTTTTGGCTGAATATCTATGCCAAGGTGTGCCGGCAGGTAAAAGTGGATGCCATTCACATGTGGGAGGATATGTCCGGCAAAAACGGCTCTCTGATTTCTCCCAAAATGGTGAGAGAGTTCATGATGCCGAATTTTAAGAAAATCAAGGCTTTTGCCGACGCACAGGGCATAAAAATATTTTCTCTGGACACCGATGGAGATTGTTCCAAGCTAATCCCTCTGTTTATGGAATGCGGCATCAATATCATTTTTCCATTCGAGGTAGCCGCCGGCTGCGATATTGTGGCTTACCGAAAGCAGTATCCCAATCTTGGCATCATGGGCGGTATTGATAAGCAGGAGATTGCCAAGGGCAAAGCGTGTATCGACCGGGAATTGGAAAGAATTGCTGAAGTGTTCAAGCACAGCGGGTACATCCCCGCTTTGGACCATCTCATTCATCCGGAAATATCCTGGGAAGACTTTAATTATTTCGTCTCCAGGCTTAAGCAGATGATAGGGGTCTGAAGGAATAACCCGGATAACAGAAACAAGGTGGCCGGGATGGAGCCATTCAAAAAAAAGTATAGGAGACCGATCACATAAAAAAGCAAAACTATGAGACCAAAAATGACAAAATAAAAAGGGAAGTTGCCAGGGAGACAAGCTGTGCTTTTAAAATGACTGGTGACCTCGTCGAAGCGGCTTGGGACAGTCTCGCAATGGGAAAAATTGAGGAGCAGGTAAATGACGACTTTCACTTTAAAGAATGACAACCTTGTTCTGGAATTTAACCGCGTTAATGGCGCATTAGTCGGTCTAAGAGCAATTCATACGGATTGGAAGATCATCAACCGGCCTTCGCTGGGGCTTTCGTTTCGATTGCTGTTACCGCTTTCGGAAGAACGGCGCAATAACCCGGTCTACGGCGAAAAACAGGCGCTCAGCACTCTGGAAGTCACCCCGGGCGGACGTTGTGCGACTCTCGGTTGGGATGGCGTTACTTCGGAGTACGGTGGCAAGCACGATATCAAGCTGACATTGAATGTAACACTGGACGACCGTCAAGCTGTGTTCGCCATGACCGTGGAGAACCATTCCGGATTGGTGGTTGAAAATGTCTTCTGTCCTTATCTCGGTGATGTAGCTCATCCCCCGGACGAATCCTGGTTCAAGACCTTCATATATACTTACGCCTCGGCACAAGAATGGCGCCTTTGGCCGCAGTACGACAACCTACGGGGGGGGGCTGGCGTTGATCATCCGACTCAGCTTCATAATTGGTCTCCATTTGTCGGCGCGCCAATGGCTCCCTTCTTCCTAATGCGCGGTGAGAAGCAAGGCCTTTATACCGGGGTTGTCAGCCCGAGTTGCGAGCTGGTGGCCTGGCACACCGAGCTGCGCCCAGGCTATGGCAGCTCAATTGATTCTCGCCCTCCTGAAGAATTAATCATCTCTGAAAAAGATGTCCTCACCCGCTTTGCGGCAGTGCATGTACCCTATATCCAACCCGGGGAGACCTGCGCTCTGACCCCGATTGCATTAGAACCTTACCAGGGTGGATGGCAGCACGGCGTGGATATATATAAACGGTGGCGGAATACCTGGTTCCATTCACCCCAGGTGCCAAAATGGACGACCGAGCCACACTCCTGGCAACAAATCCACATTAATTCCCCAGAAGATGAGCTGCGCATACGCTTCACCGACCTGCCGAAGATCGGCGAGGACTGCGCAAGACATGGGGTTAGGGCAATCCAACTTGTCGGTTGGAACGAGGGCGGTCAGGACCAAGGCAATCCGTCTCACAATCCCGACTCGCGCCTGGGTACATGGGATGAGTTAAAGGAAGCCATCCAAAAGATCCAAGCAATGGGAGTGAAGCTTATTCTTTTCGCCAAATTCACCTGGGCAGACCGGAGCACAGATTGGTTCCGCAAGGATTTGAAACGCCTGGCAATCAAGGACCCGTATGGTGATTATTATCTGTATCCGGGTTACCAATACCAGACTGCCACTCAGTTGCTGGATATCAACACCAAGCGCCTGATCCCTATGTGCTTCTTGAGCGAGGAATATCTTGAACTTTGCGATAAAGAGTTCACGAAAACCGTGGAGTTAGGAGCAGACGGCATCCTGTTCGACGAATGTCTTCATCACGGCCAGGCTTATATGTGTTTCGACCCCCATCACGGACATCGTTACGGCGCGATGGTGTATGCAAATGACCGCAAATTAATCCAGAATTTCAGGAAGATTACGAACGAATCCCGCCCCGATTTTCTGTTTGCCGGGGAAGGTTGCTACGATTGGGAGTTTGAGACTTATCACCTTTCATATCACCGCAGCGAGAACAAGCAGCACATCCCGCTGAGTCGCTACTTGCAGCCGCATATACAGCTCATGACAGCTGTAAACGGATTCAACGACCGCAATATGATCAACCAATGCCTGCTGTACCGCTATATCATCAGCTACGAGCCGTACAACTTCAAGGGCCGCCTGGATGATTACCCGCTGACCATGGCCTATGGGAAACACATGGATGCGCTGCGCACCGAGCTGCGCGAATACTTCTGGGATGGCGAGTTCCGCGACACGCTCGGTGCAGCCGTTACCTGCGACGGTAAGCCACACCATCCGTATGCTGTTTTCATCAATGCCAAAACAAACAAAGTCGGACTGGTGATCTGCAACTACGAAGAGCATTTGCCAGTAACCGTGGCTGCCAGCCAGGAAAACGGCGAAGCGTTCAGCCGTTGCCGCCTGGTGGATGATCCTGTTTGGAAACCGGTTGAAGATCGTATAGTTATCCCGCCGCAATCGGCTGTAGTCGTTATTTAAACCATTGCGGTCAAATCGGTTTGCATTATTGTGTTTTATTAATTCCTGAGCGACATGTCCCAGATAGTGCTAAATAATGTGGCACAAGACAACCTATCGCTTAGAACCTTTTTCAGAGCATAGATGAGCCCCAGAATGAGTCTACATTGCTCGTGGTTTTCCTTGCGGCTTGCATGCCAGTTCAATTCGTTCGTAAAAAACGCGTAGGTCATGATGATCTAGATACAACGATTAAACCCAGGGATAATCCCTTACCGGAGATTAAGCTCCAACGCATTGATAAAATAGATCTGTTTGCAGAGCTTTGCTGATCATAGTTTTTATATTCCCACTAGTTGGAAGGTACTGCCATGAGGCAGGTGTTCAGCGCACAGACCGTCGAAATGAGTATTCATATACTCCGTCAGTGTCACCATTCCGGGCTCTTCAGACGTACCGTGATTCACGCGAATGACGGGGTGCCAACAATCTTCAGCACGCTGAATTTCCGCACAGTAGACCGAGCCATCATCACAAACGATCGAGCAGTCACAGCCCATCTGCTGAAATGTGGGAATATCACAACCGCATCCAGTCCCGATGCCGATTCGGGAAACCACCTGGGATGCGTCACCCGTAACCTGGACCAATGGCTCCCCGAGGCTTGCACATCTCCCGGCCACACGGCGGGCAAAGGCTTCCAGAGGCACGGGATCGATGTCGTAGCGGTGCTGGTACCCATCCGCGCCAAAGGTCACTGGCTTGCTCCCCAAACCCAGAAAACCAGCCCAGGCCCATGGAATGCCAACACCAGGCCAGCGGTCCCAACAATCGTGGTTACGAAGGATCACGAGGCCATGATCTTGAATGAAATTCAGTTTCTCCTGGCTCCTGACATCTTTTGCCGGTCGCTCATCCCAATGATTCCAAAATGTCGGTTCGTGACAGACCAGCAGACGCAGATCCCGTTCGACCATGTGTTGAAGCACCCTGAAAGAGGGCATCCAGGTAACCAGACAACTCCCGACCTCGGTCCCGGCATCCCCCACAATGACACGGTCGACGGTCGTCTCGCGATCCACCCAGTCTGCATGCGATAAGAAATGCTCAAGAATATCTTTGATTTTCATAATAGGATTTTATCATTCCAGTGCCATACAGTGCAAATGAGTAAATTTCTGGCCGACGATGATTCATAACCGAACTTCGAACTCTCCTTCCAATCCTCGGCTCGAATCTGATGCACCCCAGCCTTTGAAGGCGCCCTGCTTAACGATATATTCCATATCCAGCCCGCTGAAGCCAAGGTCTCTTAGCGGCACCTCTAAGCGAACAAGTTGCTCTTATCTTGGTGTAAGCGTAACCCACACAAACCCTTTCAATTCGTTGAACGGGCGGGTCACTGAAGTCACCTGATCACGAACTTAGAGCTGAACAGTCTCAGCGCTTGCCCGATTGTTTCAGACAATAAAATCCAGATATAAGATAATTCTTTCCAAGACCTGCTCGTCAACTTATGCTACTCTATATTGGCAGATGATGCAACTACAACCACAAATTTGAGTTGATATAAAGGAATTGGTAGAAATGGATTATACAAATGTAATTTTGCACCGTGATTTTCAGATCGCCCCGGTCGATCCTAGAATTTTCGGCGGGTTCCTGGAACACATCGGGCGGGCCGTGTACGAAGGGGTTTATGATCCGCAGTCGGAACAGGCCGATGAACAAGGTTTTCGAAAAGATGTTTTGAGAAGTTTGAAAAACCTGGCCTTCACTGCCATGCGCTATCCGGGTGGAAATTTTGCCTCGGGCTATCATTGGCTGGATGGGGTGGGTCCACGTTCTTCCCGTCCGGTTTTGCAGGAACTGGCATCGCTTAGCATTGAACCCAATTCATTTGGAACAGATGAATTCATCCAACTAGTCCGGAAAATGGATTGGACGCCGATGATTGCTGTAAACCTGGGCACCGGGAACCCGGAAGAAGCCCGCGATTGGGTGGAATACTGCAACCGGCCGACCGGGACAAGATTCTCCGACCTGCGGGCGAAAAATGGTTCGGCCGAACCTCATGGGGTAAAACTATGGGGCTTGGGGAACGAGATGGATGGTCCCTGGCAGCAAGGCCACGTGCCCGCGGATCAATATGCGATCCGTGCTCAACAAGCTGCCAAGTTAATGAAGGACACCGATCCGACCATTGAATTGGTGGTTTGCGGCTCCGCAGAAATAGGCTTGCCCACCTATATGGAATGGGATCGGACCGTGCTGGAATATGTTGGTGATTACGCCGATTATATTAGCCTGCACCGTTATGTCGGTAATGTGAGCGGGGACACAGCCGATTATCTGGCGGTGACCAATTCGATTGACCAGCAGATCGAAGTGGCGGATGCTCTTTGTCGTTATGCCCAGGCCAAAACACGCAGCAAGAAGCGCTATTACCTGGCTTTTGACGAGTGGAATGTCTGGTATCGCACCCAGAATGCCGAAAGCGTCAACGGGCATGGGAAATTTGCCCAACACCTGGTTGAAGAAGAATATAACCTGGAAGACGCCTTGGTTGTGGCGGGGTTCCTGAACAGCTTCATTCGTCACGCGGATATCGTCAGGATCGCCAACCTGGCCCAGATCGTGAATGTTATCGCCCCCATCCTTACTCGCGGCAACCAGCTTTTGCTTCAGTCGATCTATTATCCGCTTATGCTTTATGCACATCGCCGTGAAGGCGTCGCCTTACAAGCCATAGTACATGGGCCCAGTTACGAGAGTAAGAATTATGGTTCCGTACATACCATCGATGCCAGCGCTATCCTTGGTAAAGATAACCTGCACGTTTTCCTGATCAACCGCAGTATTACAGACCCTGCCACCGTCGAAATAACCCCTGCCGGCATACAGTTGAAATCTGTGCAGACGGCAGAACTGGTCACCGGACCTTCTGCGGCTGCTTGCAACACCTTCGATCAGCCAGAAACGATTCACAGCCAAAAGTTAAGCAATATTAAATTGACCGGTCAAAAAGCCATCATTCACTTGCCTCCGCTTTGCGTTGCTGCAATTTCCTTCGGAATAGATGGTAAAGCTTAGGGCCTCGAACCATTTACACAAAAAACCTCCTGGAGGAACTAGAAATGAAACCCGAAAGTTATTTCATGCGGGTCGCCCACCAGACACCGACCGAGTTCTGGATCAACAATCCTACGCGGGCCCAGGCAGATCTGGCCATCTCACTGGCATCTTCTGGGTGTACCAATAACCCCTCGTACACCCAGAAGATGATCGATCATCCAACCGAGGGCGCCTACGCTCTGAAAATATTGGATGAGACGATCCAGGAAGTGAAAGATGACTGGCAAGCGGTGGCGGAGTTTCAACGCCGCTTGGTCAAGCCGATTGCTGAAAGATTCCTGCCAATTTTTCAAAAGAACGCCGGTCGCAAAGGCTTTGTCTCCATCCAGGGCGACCCTATCCATGAGGAGGATCCTGACGTCATCATCCGGGAAGCTTTGGAAAACAGGAAAGTATCGCCTAACATCTGCTGCAAAGTTCCGACGACACAGGCGGGATTAAACGCCATGGAATACCTTATCAGCCAGGATATCCCCTTGAATGCCACTGAAATCTTCGGAATTCACCAGGCAGTGGTGTTGTGCGAAACCTACCAACAGGCCAGCCGCAAATATGGGAAATCCCCCCAGCTTTACATTTCACACATTGCCGGGATCTACGATGATTATCTACAAAATGTGGTGAAGAAAGAGGCAGTCGATATCTCCCCTGATGTGCTCTGGCAAGCGGGCTTGGCCGTGGCGCGCAAACTTTACCAGATCATGGAAGAGCGGCAATATCCGGGTATTTTTGTCGCAGGTGGTGCCCGCGGGCTGCACCACTTCACAGAAATGGTGGGCGGCAAGGTGTGCTGCACGATCAACTGGGAAGGAACTGCAGACAAGCTCATTGAGCAGGATCCGCCGGTGGTATACCGCTTGTTCAACCCCGTCCCACAGCAGGTTATCGATGAACTGATCGAGAAACTGCCCGATTTCAAGCGCGGCTATCTGGAGGATGGCCTCGAGGTCGAGCAATTCGAAGATTTTGGTCCAGTAAACCTCTTCCGCAGCATTTTTATCAATAGTTGGAACCGAGTCTTCGATTTGGTGCGCGAACGGCATAAAAGCATCTAAGAACCCGGTCGCAAGCTGTCGGCGGATAATTAAATGCCCGCCCGCTCAAAGGAATTGAATTAATCCGATGTCCTATCTCAAAGACCTCTTTCTACCTCTGCCCCGTGAAGAAGTAATCAAAGCCATCGATCGCCGCCGGCCGGCCCGGGTTCCCTTGGTGCAGGCAAGCTGGTGGGGCGAAGGGTTGGAAGAACAGTTTGGAAAAAGGTTGCGAGAACTCGAGCGCTACCCCGAGGATGCGGCCTTTTTGTGGATGGACCTGTCAAATTATTCCACTTGGAATTTGCCCTGGGGGATTAAGGATGACGGAGCTCACGATGCCCGGTGTGTGCTGGAGAGTTGGGACAGGTTGGATGAATTCATTGCCCATCTGCCTGACCCTGAGAAAGATTCTCGTTTTGAGGACCTGAAAAAACAGGCCGAACAGGCCCACCGGGAAGGCCGCTATGTCCTGTATGCCTGCTGGCGGCTCTTCTTCGAACGCCCCTGGGAGATACGCGGCATGCGGACCCTGCTCATGGATTATTGTCTGCATCCGAACGAGGTGCACCGCCTGCACGAAGCCCTCTGCGGTCTCTATATGAGCTACCTGCGCCGCGCCGTAAGAGAGTTGCATCCAGACGGCTATTGGACGAGCGATGATCTGGGACACCAGAAACAGCTTTTTATGTCTCCTAAAATGTTTCAAGAACTGCTCAAGCCGTATTATGTACGCATCGGAAATTTCCTGCATGAAAACAACTTGCACTGGTGGCTGCATTCATGTGGCAACAACACCCTCGTCCTGGGCGATTTGGCTGAAGCGGGGGTCAGTGCCTTCCATCCCGTTCAAAAGGGAACGATGGATGAGACCAAGGTCGCCCGGGAGTTTGGAGGTTCGTTGACCTTCCTGGCCGGGGTGGACGTACAGCATGTTCTACAGGAAGCCGATCCAGCCGGCGTGCGCGCAGCAGTCCGCAACCTGATCGATACATTTGACCGTGCTGAGGGCGGCATGTGCATCGCGGCAGGCAACGGGATCGTCTCAGGGACGCCCTTTGAGAACATTGAAGCGTTCCTGGACGAGGCGGTCCGTTACGGAACAAAACATCGCAGCCAGTGGGTATAAGGAAAGAGAGGAGACGGAACTTGTGATTTTTGATCTTTTAACTGGTGCAGAGGGTTCGACAATCGGCAGCTTTGCCGACACCGTAATCATCGAAAAGGATAGGAAAATCCTCCGTGCGTTGGCCTCAAGGATGGCGGAGCTTGCCGACCGTCCCATTGAGGAGGAGAAGAAAGAACTCTGGTATGCACATAACGATCTAATGTCCGTCCGGCCGCTTGTTTTCTGTGACCCCGAGGGAGGCTGGAGCGAAATAATCCCCAGTGACAGCCTGAAATGTGAAGGTGATTTGGCCCAAAGATGGGAGATGTTTCTGCGGAAAGAAATCTTCTGGGGAGAAAGCATGAAAGACGATAAGGTAATAGAGCCTTATTTCAATATACCCTATTATGCCGTGGAAAATGACTGGGGATTGCATGAGACAACCGTCGGCGGGCAAAACAAAGGGTCATATATCTGGCAAGCTCCAATTAAGACTTATCAGGATATTGACAAGCTGCATACCCCGCAGATTACCGTGGATCAGGATAAAACCAGGGAGTTAATTGAGCAAGCCGAAGAAATCTTCAAAGATCTGCTGAAGGTCAGGCAAAAGGGTATTTGGTGGTGGTCATTTGGTCTAACTTTGACGCTGAGCAAGCTGCGCGGCCTTGAACAGATCATGTTGGACATGTACGACAATCCCGATGGGCTGCACAAGCTCATGGCGTTTTTGAGAGACAGCACGCTGTGTGAAGTTGATTTTCTGGAGCAAAATGGTCTGCTGAGCCTGAATAACGATAACACACATGTAGGCTCGGGCGGTTTCGGCTGGACGAAACAACTACCTCAGAAGGATTATGACAGCATGCATGTCCGAACCATGGATATGTGGGGTTTCGCAGAAAGTCAGGAAACCTCCGGGATATCGCCCCGAATGTTCGCTGAATTTGTTTTTCAATATCAACTTCCCATCCTCGCACGATTCGGCCTCAACTGTTATGGTTGCTGTGAAGCCTTGAACACGAGATGGGATATCATCAAAAAGATTCCAAACCTGAGAAGAGTTTCAGTATCTCCCTGGGCTGATGTGAGGGATATGGCGGAAAAGCTTCAGGATAAATATATTTTCTCCTTAAAGCCCCATCCCGGGTATCTTGCTGTTTCGCCGATCGATGAGGACTTCATCAGAAAGGGCCTCAGAGAGGCACTAAAAAATACAAAGGCAAACAATTGTCACGTTGAAATCATCATGAAGGATAATCATACCCTGGCCAATAATCCGGAAAACGCGATTCGCTGGTGTCAAATCGCGAAGGAAGAAGCGTTTTCAATTTGAATATTCTTCACAATATGTACAATGCATTAAGAACACAGAAATCGAACCCTGCTTAAATAAACGATAGACCTTACGACCAGATAATATCTCAAGTAGTGGTGTAAAAGTGGATTGAAAAAATAGTCATCGTGTGCTTTCTTGAAGGTTGCGACACCAAACCAAGAAAGGAACTACACGATGACCACGCCAACTATAGCATTGACGGAGTATCTGCACAAGCTTGGACTGGACGAAGATAGGGATTTTCTGCAAGAGAGCGTACGCGTTATGAGCTAGATGCTGATGGAACTTGAAGTGGAACAGCAGACGGGAGCCGCCCGGCATGCACGCACGCCGGAGCGGAAAACGCAACGAAATGGCTACCGTGAACGGGTGTGGGTGACGCGGGTAGGCGAGATCGACTTGAACCAAGATAGGACACGGCTACGATCTAACATACACGGCTTCTTCAGACAATAAAATCCTGATTCTGCATAATTCTCTCCAAGAATTCCCAAGCCGTTTAGAGTATTCTAAAGTTGTAATTGTTATGCCTGCAAATCAATGCGGAGAAATGGATAATATTGAATACTGAAGCTCCCGCCATAGTACTGATTGAGGACGATAAGGTAACGCTGGATCTTTACCAGCGTGAATTAAGTAAATCCTTCACAGTCTTCGCGTTCACACAGATCAGCGACGTCCAGGACATAATGATTAATCGAGACATCCGGGCTGTCGTGATTGAACCAGAAATAAACTCCGGTAAAGGCTGGGAGTTGATCCATTCCATCTATATGACTTATCCCGACCGATCTATTCCGGTAATTGTCTGCAGTACACGCGACAGCAGCAACACGGGTCTCGCCTTGGAGGTCACGAAGTATCTGACCAAACCAGTCCTTCCAAGGACGTTACGGGAAAAAACCCTCGAACTTATCCGTGAGAAGGATAAATTGAAGAGAACCTCATGAACAATTCCCCCGTTTTGCAAAACCCTAAGCCTAACCAGGATCCCTACGATACCCATGTGGCAGATAGGTGGGTACCGGAAAATCGGTTCATCTCCATGGCACCGGACCAAGCGGATCTGCCATCCTTATCACAAGCCCGCGAGACCCTCCCGGATCCATTCTGGACCGGCCACACCGCGGTCAGCGATTGTTATTGGCGAGCCTGGGAGTTGGCGTTTAGCAACCTGAAACGCCCAACGCCGGAAAACGACTTTGCCGCGAACTATTGCGATACTGCTTTCAATGGCAACCTGTTCATGTGGGATTCGGCTTTCATCACGTGTTTCGGAGTCTACGGGCGACGCGCCTTCAATTTCCAGCATACCCTCGATACTTTCTATCGAAAACAGCACCCGGACGGTTTCATCTGTCGTGAAATAACAGAAACAGACGGGAGGGATACATACCACCGCTTCGACCCTTCCAGTACTGGTCCCAATGTGCTGGCCTGGGCCGAATGGAACTACTTCAAGAAATCCGGGGACCGGCAACGGCTGGAAACGGTCTTTCCGCCACTCGTGGCATACCACCACTGGAACCGCAAATATCGTACCTGGCCAGATGGTTCATACTGGTCCACGGGATGGGGAACAGGGATGGACAACCTGCCTCGAGTCAGGGGGGACGAGCATATCAACTGGGACAACGGGCACCTGACCTGGGTGGATGCGACCTTCCAGGCAATGCTTTCGGCAAAAGTCCTGCTGCAGATCGCCACCCTGCTGGGCAGACAGGCTGAAGTGCAAGACCTGGGCGAGGAGTACGAAAGGTTGAGCGAGTTTTCCAACCAATATCTCTGGAACGATGAGAGTAAATTCTTCTACGATCTTTTCCCTGAAGGTAATTTATCGTCAGTAAAGCATATCGGGGCCTATTGGGCGTTGCTGGCAGGATGCGTACCTGCGGACCGATTACCCGGTTTTGTGGCGCACCTGGAAAACCCATCCGAGTTCAAACGGGCGCACCGCATCCCGGCCCTCTCTGCTGACAGTCCGAATTACGACGGGACAAATGGATATTGGTGTGGAGGGGTGTGGGCTCCCACGAATTACATGGTTTTAAAAGGGCTGGAAGCATGCGAACAGAGAGAGCTTGCCCATGAGATCGCAAAAAACCATCTTGATAACGTTGTCCGGGTTTTTGAATCTGAGGATACTCCCTGGCTCGGTGCGGATCAGTTCCGCCAGTATTTCCATCTCATCGATCTTAGATACGATGACAAACATACCCTCTGGGAAAATTACGCGCCGGATGGAATGAAGCCAGGCAGCCATTCCAAGCCAGGTTATGTGGGCTGGAGCGGCGTGCCACCGATCGCGGTCCTGTTGGAGGATGTGCTTGGGCTTTCCCAGGATGCTCTTTCAAACCGCCTTACCTGGCATATACGGCTCATCGAAGAACATGGGGTACGCCGCTATCCATTTGGCTCGAATGGAGTGTTGGACTTGAAATGCAACCCCCGGAGTTCCCAATTTGATCGACCGACAATCGAAATCCATTCGAATATACCCTTCACCCTGGAGGTGATCTGGAAAGGAGGAACTGACACATTGAATATTGAGAAAGAATCATAACCAGTTGGAAGTTCTGGAAGAGAGGATAACCGCCACATATGACATATTCTCAATGCAAAATAAAAAATGATCTTAATTTCAACCATCCTATCAACCCTAAGAAAGGAATGAGGATAAGATGAACAAAAAAATATTCTACATAACAATTGCATTGCTTGTGATCGCCTCCATGGTATTGACAGCCTGCGGAAGTGCCAAGCCAAAAGGACCGGTTACATTAACCATCTGGCATAATTGGGGTCCAGATGATACAAAAGGAGTCCCACTTCAGTCAGTTTTCCAGGATTTCATGGCAGCCAATCCCAACATCATTATCAAGGATGAGGTGTACGTGGACGCCGATATCCCCTTGAAAGTGGAAACTGCCTCCACATCCAACCAGGAACCCGATCTGGTCTTCACAGTGCTGTTTGATGGTGTTCTCAACTGGACCGACAGTGGAGTATCCCTTCCCGTTAATGACCTCATCACGCAATGGGGTCTGGATGGCAAATTCACAGATGTCGCCCTGGCAAATTTCACCCAGGCAGATGGCAAGATTCGAGCCTTCCCGCTGGAAGGATTCACCTGGCCGATCTGGTACAACATGAAGCTCTTTAATCAAGCCGGTTTGGATATTCCAACGACGACCGACCAATTGATCGCGGATGCCCAGGTGTTTCGCGATAAGGGCATGGGAGGACCAGTGATTGCAAGTGGTATCGATGGAATGGGAGCCGCACTATTCAACCTCATCGTCTCATCCATGATGACAGATGCAGAAACCCTCCAGTCGTTTGGAAATGGTGACTGGACCATTCCAGCTGCGATCGCCGGTATCAAACTGTTCGTTCAATTGCGGGACGCAGGAGTGTTTGTGGATGGCGTCGAAGGTGTCGATTATGCCTCCGGGGGCACGCGCTACTTTGCAGGCAGTGTACCCATGGCCCACTTTGGGTCCTGGAGCTACACAGACCCCGCTGTCTCAGCCCTGGCACCTGATATTAAGCTCGGTTGCTTCCCATTGGCTGCTGGTTCCCCCTGGAAACATCCAGTATATTATTCCGGGTTCACTGCAAAGGGAATTTTCATCACCCCCAACGGCGGAGCCAAGATCGACGCGGTGAAGAGATTTATCCAGTTCATGTATCAGCCTGATATGATCGCCCGCTTTGTACCGGCTGGCATGGCACCGCCACTCAAATCGGTTAACATCGATAAAAGCACACTACCGCCGCTCGTCGCTGCAGCACTCGACCTGCCCTCCATCTGCGATGTGCCCATGCCCCTTGACACAATAGTACCCGCGGGAGTTGGCACAGATTTGGGACGCATAACCCAGGAAGCATTTGCACCTGGCACGACCGCCGAAAAGATCCTTGCGGACCTGACCGCTGCCTACGCGGCGATCAAGTAGTCTCTTTTCCACTTTTCCAAAAATTGGGGCACGGGAGTAAAATTCCCGTGCCCCAATTCAACTGAGGACGGCGATGATCCATTCAGAGAAGAAAATCCCGATTGAAAGAAGGATCTTTTCCAATGCAGAATACGGCCAGCGCAACGCACGGCGGCGGCGGGTTACCTTCACCTTCTTGGTAGCTCCTGCCTTGGTTTGGTTTTTGAGCTTTATGCTTTGGCCATTACTGAACATGTTTTATATCAGCACCACCGGCTGGGACTCATTAAACATGCCCAAGAAGTTCATTTTCCTGGATAACTTCGTAAGGATGTTTCACGACCCGAAAGTTGCCATCAGTTTGCATAATACCGGGATCTATCTTCTGGCAGGGATCCTCGGAGTTATGCCATTTGCTTTTATGCTCGGTTTTTTCCTCAGCCTGCGCAAACCAGGCTATCGCATTCTTCGCACAATCTTTTTCTCCCCGGCGATGCTGTCAATCGCAGCCCTGGCGATGATCTTCCTGGGAGTCTATCGCCCGGATGGTATGATCAACACCTTATTGAACTCGGTTGGATTGTCTGGACTCGCCAGGGTCTGGCTTGCCAATCAAGCCACCGCCTTGGGGGCGTTGATCGCGATTGACATCTGGGGCGGGATTGGTTTCAACAGCGTATTGTTCTTTGCCGCGTTGGCCAACCTGCCGAAAGAGTTATATGAGGCCGCCATGTTGGACGGGGCAGGATACTGGACAATCATGTGGAAAATTGCCTTCCCGCTCATGACGGATTTTATCGGTCTGGTAACCATTCTGCAGTTCCTCGGTATTCTCTCGGGGGCAGCTTATCAGATCCTTTTGACGGGAGGCGGACCGGGGACTGCGACTTTTACCCTGGGATTCTATTTGTACGACCAGGCCTTCCTTTCTCACCGGCTGGGATACAGCCAGGCATTGGGAGTCATGATCTTTTTTATCGGCATCGTTGTGATCGTCCTGATTCGGCGCATTACCTCGCGATTGTCAAACTGATGGAGAAACGAGCATGCTTAACCGGTTAATCCGTATTACCAAAAGAATACAGAAGGGTTCCGATCTCTTCGTTATGGGGGGATATATCTTCTCGATCATTTATGCGGTACTAATTATCCTCCCAGTTTACTTTGTTTTCGTCTCCGCCTTTAAAAACAATTCACAGATTATATTGACACCGCTGGCTTTACCCGCCGCGTTGGATTTCTCGAAATTCATCCAGGCACAGACCAATGTCCATCTTTTGCGTGCGGGGTTAATTTCCGCAGGGATCACCAGTGGGGCAATGGTGCTGACCCTTCTCCTGGCATTTCCAGCCGCGTATGCCGTCGCTCGCATTCAGACCCGCTTATCAACACTCGTGGAGTCCATTTTCAGCCTTGGGTTCCTCATCCCGGGTCTGGCGATCCTGATGCCGATCTACATGATGACCGCCAAAGCCGGGCTGCTGTATCATCCGATCGCCCTGGTGATCCTCTACCCGGCTTTCAACCTGCCATTATCGATGATCCTCCTGTCCGGTTTCATGAGAAAGCTGCCACGCGAACTGGAGGAGAGCGCGGTAATGGACGGCGGTAATGTGCTGCAAATCATTATCCATATTTTTTTCCCTCTTTGTGCACCTGGAATCCTTACTGTTCTGGTTTTGAATTTTATCGGTATTTGGAATGAATACTTGTTTGCTTTAATCCTGATGGATTCAGACAACCGGACAATCCAACTTGCTCTTGCCTTGCTCCGAGCTAACCAGCGTACAGTTGATTTTGGTTTGATCGCTGCAGGTGTCGTGGTCAGCATGATTCCGGTTTATATCGTGTTCATCTTTTTCCAGGATAGGATCATGAGCGGTATGCTAGCTGGGGCGCTAAAGGAGTAGGCCGTTTGGTCAGAATACAAGAAAAGTCCTGGCATTATTAATTTCCTTAAGGATGCGTTCATGCCCAGTCATCATGCTTTCCTGAAGGTCAACCACAACCAGATCCAGAACCAGGCTGGAGGGGTAGTTATTCTTCACGGGATCGGCCTGGGTGGTTGGATGAATATGGAGAACTATATCACCGGTTTTCCAGCAAATGAGAATGCCTTTCGCCAGGTCGTGTATCGTGCTCTGGGAAAGGAGAAAGCTGATTACTTGTTCGAACGTTATCTTGAATATTTCTTTACGGATGAGGATGCAAGCTTCATCCGCTCAATGGGGCTTAATCTGGTCCGCCTGCCGTTCAACTACCGGCATTTTGAAGATGATATGAACCCGACCGTCATCCGCGAATCCGGTTTAAAGCACCTCGACCGGGTGATCAAGATTTGCGCCGACCATGAAATCTATACGATTCTTGATCTGCATGCCGCTCCCGGATACCAGAACCAGGACTGGCATTCCGATAATCCATCCCGGCAGGCATTTTTCTGGCAGCATAAACATTTCCAGGACCGGGCAATCTGGCTCTGGGAAATTCTCGCTGAACGCTACAAGGACAACCCGTGGGTGGCTGGTTACGATCCGCTCAATGAGCCTTCCGATCCTTCCGGAGTAGTGCTCGGCTCATTTTACAGACGGGTGGTAACCGCGATACGCAAAATTGACCCCGAGCATATCGTCTTCCTGGAAGGAAACCGCTATTCACAAGATTTCTCCGTGCTCGGACCACCCTTGCCGAACGCCGTTTATACCTTGCACAACTATGCCGTTCCAGGTTTCATCGATGGCGGAGCCTATCCGGGTGTTTCCCGGGGAGAGTACTTCGATAGGACAGTTTTGCAGGATAAACTGATCAAGACCTGCCAGTATATGTTGGAAAATCAGATCCCCATCTGGGTTGGGGAGTTCGGGCCGGTCTACACCGGGAACCCGGAAAACGATGCCATGCGCTACAACCTGCTCGAAGACCAGCTCTCGTTCTATAGAGAACTCGGCGCAAGCTGGTGTCTATGGACTTATAAAGATCTGGGGTTACAGGGCTTGGTAAGCTTGCGCCCCGATTCAAAATGGATCCGTAAGATCCAGCCTGTCCTGGAGAAGAAAGCCCTCTTGGGGGTCGATTCCTGGGGAGGGGTGGATAAAAACGTCCGGCACATCCTGGAGCCCATTGAGCAGACTTTTGCAGAATTCTTTCCAAACTATAAACCTTTCCCGTTCGATGCCCAATGGCAAATCAACCGGACCGTGCGGCACATTCTCCTTGCCGAGCCGCTCATCGAGGATTTTTACCCGCTTCTCCAGGGGCTGGAGTGCGATGAAATCGACGCGCTGATGGCAAGTTTTTTGTATCAGAACTGTTCTCCCCGCCAGGAGCTCATCCAGATCGTCAAAAAGGAAGATCAGATCGCCCAAAATTCATGATCCCCTTGTTTTGGATTAGGATTTACTGCTCCTTGCATAAATTTTTGAACTGAAGCGGCCAAAAAGCAGGGAGAAAACGACGATTTGGGTTCATATATTTACGCAGTACTTTGTAGAGAGGACTGTATGCCTGCAATTAATTCGAACCGTCGTCGGGAGTTGAGCCGGGATTTTCACAAAGTCCTGGACGTGCTGGCCGCGTGCCCGGGGATCGAAAAGAGCCTGGCGGTCCCCCCGCCGGAATTTGCACGCCGGCAGGCAGCGGTCTGGCATGCATTGAAACAGTCTGGCCTGGACGTCGGCTTCGTCTTTTCGGATGAGCACTATGACGGCGACGTGCCCTACCTGGGCGGCAACACCAATATCACCATCGAGCAGGTGGCCGGAGCGATCGGGAAGGACGGTTTCCACCTGATTGCCGGGCTCGAAGGCGGTTACGTTTCTGAACAGCTCGCGCCGCGCGCCAATGCCCGGGTGCACAAGGTGGAACTGCTGCAGCTTGCGGACGAGAAGTACCCCATCCGGGCAGAGCGGCTTGAAGATGTGCTCGACCAGGCGGCCGGGAAGAAAGTCCGCCGGATCGGCCTGCTCACCCCCCGGCAGGTGGTCCCCTCCGGGATCGTGGCTGCTTTGGAAATAATCGTCGGCAGGGAGAACCTGGTCGATGCCCAGGTGTTGTACCAACGCATCCGCTACGAGAAATCGAACATCGAAATGGAGCTCATCCTCGATGCCGCGCTCGTCGGCGACGCGATGATGCGCGGCATGCTGGCCGTTCTCCGCCCGGGGCTGTTGGAGACCCAGGTGGCCGGCTGGGCGTATTGGGCAGCCAAAGAGCTCGGGTCGGAAGAAAACGGCTGGGATGTGATGGTCACTGCCGGGGAGGCCAACCGGACCCTGATCGGCAAGGCTCTCAACCGGCCGATCCTCCCCGGCGAGTACGTCCACCTGGGGGTCGCTCCAAAACGTGACGGGCTGAATGCCTGCGTGCGGCGGTCCCTGGTCGCCGTCGATGGCCATTCTGGCATGACCCCAAGCCAGCGGTACTGGTTCGATTTTATCGAGCAAGCCTACCACGTCGGCGAGGAAGCCTATCGCAAGGTGGCGGCGGAAGGACTCCCCGCTTCCGTGCAGGAGCAAGCCCTGGTGGAGTTCTTTGCCGCTCACAGTGCAGACGTCTCCAATCGTTATGGGAAAGCCATCCGCCTCGAGACGCTCAAGCCTTACACTGGCACTCACAATGCCGGTTACACGGAGTGCCAGGAATTCTTCGGAGCCATCACGCTGGACTCCACCGAGCCTTTGGGAGATCAAATCGTCACCATGCTGGACGTGGCCATCCGCGGAATCGGGGATGCCTGGAACGAGGTTGTCCTGCCAGACCTGGATTACCTGGTCATCGAGAACACCCTGGGCAAGTTTGGGAAGCAGGTCGTAAACTTTAACTCGTTGCCTCTCAACGTGCAGACCCTGATTGGAAAGGGTTGGTAGGAAATGCTCACGATTTCATTCTTCGTCTTGGCTCAATCAGGAGGGAGGTTTGATGACAACCCTTTCGCTTTTAATCCACTGGCCGTAAATTATGTCCGATAATCAATCGCCTGAAAAGATGGCGGAACTTGAGGAGGCCGCCTACCAGATTCGCCGCCTTTCGATCGAGATGATCACCTATGCACGCTGGGGGCACCCGGGCGGATCGCTCTCGATGGCCGATATCCTGGCGGTCCTCTATTTCCATGCAATGAATATCGATCCGCGTGACCCCAAGTGCGAGGCGCGCGACCGCCTGATTCTCTCCAAGGCCCACGGATCGCCGGCCCTGTATGCCGTCCTGGCTTTGAAGGGCTTTTATCCTCAGGACGATATTTACACCTACTGCGAGCCGGGCGGCCTGGAAGGTCACACCGACATGACCCGCACGGCAGGGATCGAATCGTCCGGCGGACCGCTGGGGATGGGTCTTTCGGTGGCAGTCGGCTGCGCCTGCGGCCTGCGCCTGAAGGAGAATCCGCGCTCCCGCGTCTTCTGCCTGCTGGGGGACGGGGAGCTCAACGAGGGCAACATCTGGGAGGCGGCCATGGCGGCGGCGCACTATCACCTCGACAACCTGATCGCCGTGGTCGACTATAACAAGGTGATGGCCAAGGGCTTCGTCTGGGACTTGATGAGCATCGAGCCGTTGGTCGAAAAATGGACCGCCTTCGGCTGGAACGTGCTCGAGGTGGACGGCCATGACCTGGAGGCGCTCGCCGGGACCTTCTACCGGGCGCGCTGGGTCCAGCCGCGCGGTAAACCGATTGTCGTGATCGCCCATACGGTCAAGGGGCGCGGGATCGAGAGGGCAGAGTTCAATTACAAATGGCATACGCAGGCCCCCGAGCCCGAAATTGCGGACGCGATGCTGCGCGAGCTTTCCCGCCGTTACAACCGGCCGGAGCTTGGCTACAGCCGGCTCGGCAACGACCGGGAGAAGGAGACCTTCTATGGCGGAGAGTAACCCGGGTTCCCCCTCCGAAATGCGTGACGCCTTCGGCCAGACGCTGGTCCAGTTGGGCAAGGAATATTCCCGCATGCTTGTGCTGGACGCTGACCTCCACACCTCGTCGAAGGCCGGGTATTTCAAGGCTGCTTACCCGGACCGATTCCTCCAGGTGGGCATCGCCGAGCAGAACCTGTTCGGGATCAGCGCCGGGCTGGCTCTGGAAGGGTTCATCCCCTTCCCCTGCACCTTCGCAGCCTTCGCCACGCGCCGTGCCCTGGACCAGGTCGCCATCTCGATCTGCTACCCCGGCCTGAACGTCAAGATCCCCGGCTCGTACGTCGGCCTCCCGACCAGCCGGGCAGGCGCCTCCCACAACTGCATCGAAGACATCGCCGTGATGCGCTCGCTGCCGAACATGCGCCTGGCAGATCCGGGCGACAATGCCGACCTGCGCGCCGTCATGCGTGCTGCAATCGAGACGGACGGGCCGGTGTATTTCCGCGTGGCGCGCTACACCTTCCCGGACCTGTTCGGAGCGGACCATCGCTTCGAGTGGGGAAAAGGCGAGATCCTGCGCTCGGGAAACGACGTGACCCTGTTCGGCACCGGGATGATGACCGCCTTTTGCATGAATGCGGCCGTCCTGCTGGAGAAAGAGGGCATCGATGCCGAAGTCGTCCACCTGGCCTCGATCAAGCCCATAGACCGGGAGCTGATCGCCAGCTCGGCTAGCAAGACCGGCTGCGCCGTGTCCGCCGAAAACGCCTCGACCGTCGGCGGGTTCGGGTCGGCTGTCGCCGAGGTGTTGGCCGAGACCGTCCCGGTCCCGCTGGCCCGCATCGGGGTCCGCGACCGCTTCGTGACCAGCGGGGGCATCAGCGACCTGTTCCGCATCCACGGCATGCTCCCCGAAGATATCGCCCGGGCGGCCCAGGCTGTGCTGGCGCAAAAGACCAGGCGGACGGCATGACCTCCGGGCGGGTAATTCCAACGGATCAGGGCGCCAACCTTTCCACGGCAGAGGCGATCCGGCTCGTCTCCGACTACCTGCGCATGACCGGGGTGGCACACACCGGCCCGGAGCCGCAGGGTGACCCGTGCCTGGTCGGGAAGAGGCTGGGGCTTCTCAACGGCTCCTCGTGGATCACCCTGTGGGCGAACTACTTCGGCCGCATGGTCCTGCCCGGGGTCCACCTGGTCAACGCTGGCAACGAGGCGGTCCAGATCAACTTCATGGAGGCGTATTCCGCCGGGTTGCCTTCCCTGCCCGCCGCGAACCTGTCCGCCTTCAAGCGGTATGCCCTCGACCTGGCAGAGCTCGGCCACGTGGACGCGGTCCTGATCACCTGCTCCACCATGAACCGCGCCTTTCCCCAGGTCAGCGAAGCGCTCCGGCTCTATGGCATCCCGGTCTTCCAGATCGACCGCCCCATGATGGAGTGCGCCGTAGAACACGGCGGTCCGATCCTGGTCATTGCCACCCACGGCCCGACGGTGGAAAGCACGCAGGCGCTACTCCGGGAAGTGGCCGAGGAGACCGGCCGCGCGGTGAGCATGACCGGCGCACTGGTCGAGGAGGCCTGGGACTGCCTGGCAAGAGGAGAGGTCGAGGAACACAACGCCATCCTGGCGAAGACGATCCGTGATCATATGCAGGCTGAAGAGATAAATTGTGTCGTCCTGGCCCAGCTCTCCATGACTGTTTTTTTGCCGTCCCACCCGGACCCGATGAAGGAGTTCGGCATCCCCGTGTACACCAGCGGCCAGTGCGGCTTCGAAGCCGTCCGGGAAGCCCTGGTTTCAAAAAGCTGAGAACGGGGCGGACCATTTTTCCGCCATCCTAAAGAGAAAAGGAGTTGAATATGGCTCACTCGATCAAGTGCAAAACCCGCTTTTATCGCCTCTTCCCATCCACCGGCTATCTCGGCTACGGTTTCGAAGATTACGAAGCCGAGTACGACCGCTCGGCCTTCGTGGTGATCGACGTCTATGGCCTGGGCTTCCATCCGGACGATCCCGTTCTGGCGTATAATCAGGACGGGCACGCCGGCGCGGAGCGCCCCGCCCTGGCCTGGCTGAAAAGCTCCGAGCACGAGGACCGTATCATCAAGACCGCCCTGCTGCCCGCCCTGACTGCCGCCCGGGAGATCAACCTGCCGGTGATCTATCTCAACAATAGCGCCCCCAAGATCGGGCTGCGGTATTCCGAGTTCGGTAAGGTGTTGAAGCGCCAGCTGAATACGGACATGGAGCACATGTTCGCCGAGGACGAGGTCGATCCCAAGGAATACCATTACGGCAATTCCGATCACGTCAAGATCTCCAAGCTGCTCACCCCGCGCGAGAACGAATACTTCGTCCGCAAACACGTCTACAGTGGTTTTGTCGGTACGCGCCTCGACCTGCTACTGCGCTACCTGGACATCAAGAACCTGTTTGTGGTCGGCTTCTCGGCCGATGCCTGCCTGATGACGACCATCATCGACGCGCTGTGGCGCAACTACAAGGTCATCCTGCTGCGCGATTGCACTCTGGCGAACGACTTCCCCGAAGAGCAGGTTGAGCTGTTGGGTACGCAGCGCATGATCAAGATGATGGAGAGCCTGTACTGTGTCTCCATCACCTCGCAGGAGTTCATCCAAGCAACAAAGGTCTTTGCAGCCTGAGGAGAAAAGCCAGATGCCAAAACGATCTGCACCGAATCAAAATACAGTCTTCGTCATCCCGCATACCCATTGGGACCGGGAATGGTACGCCACCTTCCAGCAGTTTCGCATCCGTCTGGTGCACGTCATGGATGCCCTGCTCGATCTGCTGGAACGTGACCCTTCCTACACCCATTTCAACCTCGATGCACAGACGGTCGTCCTGCAGGACTACCTTGAGATCCGCCCCGAGAAGCGCGCCGTCCTCCAGAAGCTCGTGCGTGAGCGCCGCCTGGGCGTCGGGCCGTGGTATGTGCTGCCGGATGAGTTCTTGGTCAGCGGCGAATCCCTGGTGCGCAACCTGCTCCTGGGGCATCGGATTGCCAACGAGTTCGGGCATGTCCAGAAGGTTGGATACATTCCTGACACATTTGGGCACATTTCCCAACTGCCGCAGATCTTGCAGGGGTTCGGCATTCCGTTTGCGATGCATTTCCGCGGCCTGGACGAAGGCGACCTGAAGTCCGAGCTGTGGTGGCAGTCACCTGACGGAAGCCGCGTGCTCCTGCGCCACCTGCCCACGAACATGGGCTACATGAATGCGTCTTCCCTGGCAGAAGACGTCCAGCAGGCAGCCTTCGATCTGCGTACCTTCGCCCGCTACGAGACCCGCCGCGCTGCCTCTTCGGTGCTTTTGGCTCTAAACGGCGTCGACCATCTCCCCGCCCGGGAAGACCTGCCTGCAATCCTGGAAGCTGCCAACCAGCTTTTCGGAAGTGAATTTCACTTCCGGCAGGCTTCCCTGGAGGACTATTTCGAGGCCCTGGTGAAGTCTCTGGGAGACCGGCCGCTACAGACGGTCTCAGGCGAGCTGCGGGATGCCAACCGCACCCCCGGCCGGGACAACCGCCTCCTGCCGCACATCCTCTCCTCCCGCATTTACAACAAAATGCAGAACGAGCGTACCCAAGCATTGCTCGAGCGCTGGGCGGAGCCCTGGTCGGCATTAGCCTGGCTGGAGGGGTATGATTACCCGGGGGCGTTCCTGTGGAAAGCCTGGGAGTGGCTGCTCCAGAACCATCCCCACGATTCGATCGGCGGCTGCAGCATCGACGCGGTGCATGCCCAGATGGAGACGCGCTTCGCCTGGGCCTCCGAGATCGCCGGGGAAGTCCTGGGCGAGCGATTCGAGTTGCTGGCCCGCCGGATCGACCTGTCGGGCTTGAAGGAGGACGAGGCAGCCCTGGTGGTCTTCAACGGCCTGCCCTGGCCCGTGGAAGGCGGCATCACCGTCGAGGTCGATCTGTGGGATTTCTTCCTTAGCGGGGTCGCCATGCGCCGTTGGACTCCGCCGGCCATCGCGCGCGAAGGTGCGCTTGAGATGGATGCCCCCGAGCTTTTACGCCGGCGGGTGCTTCAGCAGTGGTACGGCGACCCGCCCATCCTGCCGGATCCGAAGTTCCGCGGTCTGCGCATTCGCCCGCTGGATGGCGCCGAGCCGCTCCCCGTCCAGGTCGAGTCCATTCGCAGCTCGCACGTGCTCCGCCCCCTGGTCAGCGGACCGGCCAGCGAACGGAGAGGGGTGTGCGTGCGGGCGTCCTTCGAGGCCAACTTGCCGCCTTACGGCTATCAAGTGTACGCCGTCGCTCCGATGGCAGACCCGAACAAGCCGGTGACCGTCGCCCATCCGCACAACGTGCTCGAAAACGAGCACCTGCGCATCCAGATCGCTGCAAACGGCACGTTCAGCGTGGAGGAGAAGGCCAGCGGGCAGGTCTACCGCGACCTGGGCTATTTCGAGGACGGCGGGGACTGCGGCGACGGCTATAATTATTCCTACCCGCTGGAAGACCGCTTGGAAAATAGCCTCGGCCTGGCGCCGCAGATCAGCCGCCTGGGCACCGGTCCCGCCGTGCAACGCTACCGCATCGATTACAACTGGTTCCTCCCGGAAAGCCTGGATGACCTGCAGCGCAAGCGATCCGAAACACGCGTAGCCTGCTCTATGAGCGTGGTCCTGTCCCTGGCGCAGGGAGCACTGCGTCTGGACCTGCAGGTTGCCTTCGACAACCACGCCCGCGACCACCGCCTGCGGATCGTCTTCCCCAGCGATGTGAATACACAAGTTTCCCATGCCAGCGCCCAGTTCGACGTGGTCAGTCATCCGATCAAGGTCTCGCCGGTCCCGGACGAAGCCTGGGTGGAGGACGCTCCGACGACTTTTCCGCAGCAGGATTGGGTCGATCTCTCCGACGGGGCGCGCGGACTGTGTCTCATCGTTCAGGGCTTGCCCGAATATGAAGTCCTGGACACCGATCGCCACGAGGTCGCCATCACCCTGCTGCGCGCCGTCGCGTACCTGGGAGCGGGGTTCGATATGCAAACCGCTGCCGTTGGAGCCGGCCCGCATATTGCCACCCCTGAAGCCCAGATCCAGCGCAAGTTGTCCTTTTCGCTCTCTGTCCTGCCGCACCGTGGGAGATGGGACCAGGCGGAGGTCTGGCGGCAGGCGTTGGGGTTCAACAACCCGCCGCGCGCCTACACGACCGGATTGGAAAAAAATCGGGTTGCGTTCACTCCCGGAGCCCAACCTGCCAGGCGCTCCTTCCTGTCGGTCACAGGCCGGAACGTTGTCCTGAGCTCCGTCAAGAAAGCCGAAGCTGGAGAGACCCTGGTGCTGCGCCTGTATAACCCCTCCGAAGATGTGACTGAAGCTATCATCCAGCTGCCTTTCGTCCCCGCGGACGTCCAGCTGGCCGGATTGGACGAGAGTCCTAGGCCGGTCTTGGATGCCGAGGCCGCGCCGGTCCGCGAAGCCGGCGGGCGGGTGCGGGTCGCCCTTGCCCCTAGGAAGGTGGTCACCCTGAGAATGGAGCGGGAATGAGCCCGGATTTTGAGGCGCTGGTCGCCGGCCACATCTGCCTGGACATCCATCCCGACCTGAGCGGGGCCGGGCGCGAACCGTTTGAAGGTATCTTCCTCCCCGGCCGTCTGGTGGCTGCCGGGCCAGTCACCTGTTCCACCGGCGGGGCGGTCTCCAATACCGGGCTGGCCCTGGACAGGCTGGGGATCGCGGCACGCCTGGCTGGGAAAGTCGGCAACGACCTCTTCGGGCAAGCCGTCCGCCAGATCGTAGCCGCCCATGGCCCCCGGCTGGCCGATGGGATGGTCGTGGATGCCTCGGCTAGCACCTCCTACACGATCATCATCAACTACCCCGGGGTCGACCGCATCTTCCTGCACTATGCGGGGGCGAACGATACCTTCCAGGCTGGAGACGTGCCTTATGCACTCCTGGAACAGGCCCGCCTGTTCCATTTTGGGTACCCGCCGATTATGCGCTCCACGTTCATCGACGGCGGGGCCCAACTGGCAGAAATCTTCCGCCTGGCCAGGCGCACCGGCGTGACCACTTCACTGGATATGGCCTTCCCCGACCCGTCGTCGGAGGCCGGCCGGGCGGATTGGCGCGTTATTTTGGAAGACACCCTGCCGCAGGTGGATATTTTCCTGCCAAGCGTAGAGGAAATCCTGTTCATGCTGCACGGCGAGACGTACCGGGAATTGTGCCAGTCCGCTGCAGGGTCGGACCTCCTGGCTCTGGTCACCCCGCAGCTGCTCTCGGATCTGGGCCGGGAATTGATCGCCATGGGTGCGAAAATCGTCGGCTTGAAGCTGGGCAGCCGCGGGATGTACCTGCGCACCGGCGGTCGAGATGTCATTAATTCGATCGGGCGGGCCCGCCCGTCGGATCCCGACACCTGGGCCGGGGTGGAGATGTGGGCTCCCTGTTTCAAGGTCGCGATCGCCGGCACCACCGGCTCCGGCGACGCCACGATCGCCGGTTTCCTCGCCGGGCTGCTGCGCGACCTGCCGGTCGAGCAGGCGCTGACCATGGCAGTGGCGGTCGGGGCGTGCAACGTGGAGGCGGCCGACGCCTTGAGCGGAATCCGCACCTGGGAGGAGACCTCCCGGCGCCTGGCCGGTGGATGGGAACGCCAAGCCCTGGAACTGGACGTCCCCGGCTGGCAGTTCGACCGCTCTAGCGGCCTGTGGCGCGGTCCGTGCGCTTGAAGCCCTGAGTTCTACAGGAGTCCGGATATGAACAGCCTCGACTACCGTTTGAAAGAATTATTACCCGATGCAGGCCGGCGTGCCGTGCTGCTGGACACCAGCGCCGGGCTCTCGCTGGGCGCCCTGCCCGGCCTGGAGGATTTCAGCACCGCCCTCCGGCGGGTCCTTCCCCGCCTGGACGGCCTAGTGTGCAGCCCCGGGCAGCTGCGGCGTTTGGGAAACCGCACCCGTGCGGATGCCGCCCTGCTGGTGCGCGTGGACTGGACCAACACCCTGCGCGGCCCGGCCTTCCCTCTGCCTCCCGAAACGGCTACCCGCGTCTCGATCCTGGAGGCGGACGACGCCCTCAAGCTGGGGGCGAGCGGCATGGTGCTCAGCTTCCTGCTGGGCTACGACGAGGCGGTCGAGGCCGCTTGCCTGAAGGCGGCCGTCCAGTTGGCGCTGGCGGGGAAAGACCTGGGCCTGCCACTACTGGTGGAAGTTTGCCCGAGCGGGCCACTCGTCTCGCTGCCCGGCAAAGCCGTGGAGTTGGGAGCCTCCTTCGCCCTGGAAAGCGGCGCGGATGTCGTCGTCGTTCCCCATCCCGGCCCGGACTCGCTCAAGACCATCGCCGCTATGCTGAGCGTGCCCTGGCTGCTGAAAACCACCTCGGCCGAAAACTCTGCCACCGAATGGGAGGCAGCCCTCGGGCTGGGTGCGGCCGGTCTCTGGCTGGATTACACCTGGCTGGGACCTGCCATGCCGCTGGCAGAGCTCGCCGACCGGGTGCACTCAACTCACGAAAGAGCCGGCTGAGGCGATTTATGGACAGTGGTTTATCCGCACGGCTGGAACGCTTATTCAACCGTCACGGCGACGGGCGCGCCGTCTGCGTGGCCGCCGACCACGGCTACATGAGCGACGTCACCCCCAACGTGGTCAACCTGCGCAGCATCGCCGAGGCGGTCGTCCGCGGCGGTGTGGACGGGATCCTGCTCAGCCCCGGCCAGGCCATCCGCCTGGCGTCCCTCTTCCGGGGGCGGGACGGCCCAGCCCTGATCGTCCGCGCCGACTGGATGAACATGCCCCGCCTGGGGGGAGCCAACGTCACCAATGCCGTCCCCCAGCGCCACCTCTTCCACCAAAAGGTGCTCACCGCCGAACAGGCATTGAAGCTTGGGGCAACCGCTATCACCATCTATCTCTTCCTGGGTTACGACGACCGGGTGGAGGCCGCCGGGATTGAGTCCTGCGCCCACTTCGCCAGCGAGTGCCGCAAAGCCGGGCTGCCCTGCATCATGGAGCCGCTGGCGGTCGGCGGGCACGTCAACGGGACCAACATCGTCGACCTGCTCACCCTAGGGGCGCGCATGTGCGTGGAACTGGGTGCGAATGCCCTCAAGATCCCCTACACGGGCGATGTGGACTCTTTCGCCCGGTTGGTATCCATTGCTCAGGTCCCGGTGCTGGTTTTAGGCGGGGAGCGGCTCAACAACGACCGCGATGTCCTGGAGCTCTTTGCCGAAGGTCTGGAGGCTAATTGTGTGGGCTGCCTGATGGGCCGCAATGTCACCAATGCTCCCGACCCTGAAAAGCTCATCCGCCAGCTCGGCAAGATTGCCCATGAAGGGTATTCGGTGGACGAGGCCGAGCGCGGCTGGAAGCGGGAACAGCCGGCTGATCGAAAACCAGGAAAGGAGTTGGAACGATGATCACGCGTAGTCAGGTTCGATCAGCGCAGGAACGCGCCGCCCGAATGCTGGCGCAGGCCGGGATCGTCATCACGCCCGAGGAACGCCGGAATATCGAAGTGGCGGAATTCAGCCTGGGCGAACTGGAAAAGACTGGCCTCGAACTGGTGGTGTTTGTCAACACCGACCGTTACTGCGCCAAGGAATTGATCCTTTTCCCCTACCAGACCTGCCCCGAGCATCGCCATCCGGCAGTAGCAGGCGGTCCTGGCAAGATGGAAACCTTACGCTGTCGTTGGGGTCGAGTCAGGTTATACGTGGCCGGGGAACCCGCGCCCATTACGCAAGGCCGCCTGCCCGTTGGGAGCGAAGCGTACTACACCGTCTTCCACGAGATCACGCTTACCCCCGGTGAACAATTCACCATCCCGCCTAACACCCTGCATTGGTTCCAGGCTGGGGAGGAGGGCGCCATCGTCTCGGAGTTCTCCAGCACCAGCCGTGACGAGAGCGATGTGTTCACCGACCCGCGCATCCGCCGCATCCCGGAGATAGCCTGAAATGAACCTCTACGGGAAGGAATGGACAAGGCGCGCCCTGGAAGCCCGCCTGGGGCGCATCGAACAGATCGGGGGCTTGCGCCGCGTGCAATCGACCGAGGGGAGAGAGTCAGGCGTCGAAGAGATCCAGATCCGCACTGGTGCCGGACTGTCGTACTCCATTCTGCCTACACGTGGCCTGGATATCGGGCTGGCCGAGTTCGGCGGTGTGCCGCTCAGCTGGCTTTCGCCAAACGGTGAGGTTCATCCGGCCTTTTTCGATGGCCGGGGTCCCGACTGGCTGCGCACTGCCGCCGGCGGCTTGCTGATGACCTGCGGACTCGCGCAGGTGGGTTCACCGGGAACCGATGGCGGCGAGGAACTGGGACTGCACGGGCGCGCCCATCACACCCCGGCGCGGCACGTCTGCGCTGAAGGCTTTTGGGAAGGAGATGAATACATCACCGTCGTGAAGGGTAAGGTGGAGGAAACGTCTATCTTCGGCTGGAATTTGCGGTTGACCCGCCACATCAGCAGTCGCCTGGGCAAAAACCAAATCCTCATCCGGGATGTTGTTGAGAACGCAGGTTTTGAACCGGCCCCGCACATGCTGTTGTACCACTTCAACTTTGGTTTCCCTCTGCTCGACGCGCAGACCCAAATCTGCTTTCCTACGGGCAGCGTGACCTCGCGCGAGCCAGAGTTGCCCATCGAAGGCCTGGGTGACTGGCAGCCACCCCAGGCGGGCTTCCAAGAGCGTGTCTACTACCATGAGAATCTATCCACCGGAGCGGATGGGATGGCCACTGTCACGGTGCGCAATCCACATTTTCCAGCGACAGACCGACCGCTCATGGTACGCCTGGCCTGGGAAGTAAGCAACCTGCCAGTTTTAGTGCAATGGAAAATGCCCGGCGAAGGCACGCACGTGCTGGGCATCGAGCCAGCCAACTGCCATGTGGATGGACGCGCCGCCGAGCGGGCGCGCGGCACATTGGTACTTTTAGCGCCCGGCCAAACAATGGAATATAATTTGGAACTTTCAGTGAGTGAGGAATAAGGCATGAACATTCTATTCAATGGACTTGGTATGGGCTTGGGGAATCTCCCCCGCTTGTCTAACGCAATCACGCGCTCAATCAGCGCCGAGAACCCCACCGGCGAAAAAGGCCGGGGCGGGATGGCAATTCCCGATAGCAAAGAGAGCTATGCCCGCGAGCTGGGGCAGGGCTGGAAAATCTCGCCCTGCATCAATATCCCACCGCGGCAGACTGTCACCCTGGCCGATATTCAGGGGTCAGGAGCTATCCAGCATATCTGGATGACCATGCCCCCCACGCTCTATCGGCGGCTTGCGCTGCGTTTCTATTGGGATGATGAGCCCACACCCTCGGTGGAAGTCCCGGTGGGCGACTTTTTTTGCAACGGCTGGGGGGTGCGTTGCAACGTCACCTCACTGCCGGTTGCGGTCAACCCAGCGGGTGGCTTCAATTGCTACTGGGAAATGCCCTTTAGCCACCGGGCGCGCATCACAATAGAAAATCTATCCCCTGACGAGGCATTTGATTTCTTTTACCAAATTGACTACACCCTGACCGATGTCCCCGCCGACCTGGCGTATTTCCATGCTCAATGGCGCCGCAGCGATACAGTGAAGTCGAAGGAGGTCCATACCCTGCTGGACGGCATTCGCGGCCAGGGGCATTACGTGGGCACCTACCTGGCTTGGGGCGTCCATAACAATGACTGGTGGGGCGAAGGGGAAATCAAGTTCTACCTGGATGGAGATACCGACTGGCCGACCATTTGCGGCACCGGCACAGAGGATTACTTCGGTGGGGCGTGGGGCTTCGAATATCCCCAGGGGCAATATGGACCTTATTCAACACCCTACCTCGGTTTCCCGCAGGTCATCCAGCCGGATGGCTTGCACCACTCCCAGCAGCGCTTCGGGTTGTATCGCTGGCATATCCTGGACCCGATCCGCTTCCAACAGGATTTACGCGTAACCATTCAAGACTTGGGCTTCCGTTCGCCACTGGAAGGCAAGGGACGTTTTTACCCCCGCCGGGATGATGTCGCCTCGACCGCATTCTGGTACCAGGCTGAGCCTCACGCGCCTTTTCCACCGCTGCCGGGGCTGGACGACCTGGAGGTGGTCTGACCCATGCCTGGCCTGCTACTAGACCATCCTGCACCGGATTTCGAAGGACTTTTGTCCATCCTGCGGGGTGAAAAAACCCCTGGGCGAGTCCCGATCGTCGAGATCGGCATCGATACAGAAGTGCTCCGGGGCATCCAAGAGTCCCTGCTGGATGAACCCTGGGCACTTCCTGACGGAGTAGGTGGGCCTTCCTCCCGCAATGAGCGTTATTACCAGCAGTTGATCAACCTCTACTACCGCCTTGGCTATGATTTCGTCCCGCTCTGGCCGTTGTGGGTCAACCTCCCGCCTGGCAAGATCCGTCAGGTTGCCGATACAGCCAAGGCTTCGCGCGGCCTCCGGGATTGGGTGGATGAATCCGGGGCGCTGATCCGCTCGTGGGAGGACTTTGAACGCTTCCCCTGGAACCGGATCCACGCCGCCCCGGAGACGCTCGAGATGGCCGCCCGCTATATACCGGAGGGCATGAAGGTCACCGTTTCGGCTACCCTCTTCGAGAGCATCTTCGAATCCCTGCTCGGCTACGAAGGGCTCTTCTTCTGCATGCGCGATAACCCGCAGCTGGTGGAGAGCGTCTTCGACCGCTGGGGGCAGATCGTCTACGAGTATTATCAGTCTACCGTGGAGTGGGACGTGGTAGGCGCCATCTTCCACGCTGACGATATGGGCTTCAAGACCGGTACGATGATCTCCCCGGCCGACCTGCGCCGCCTGCTCTTCCCCTGGCTGGCCAAGTATGCCGCCCTGGCCCACGAACACGGCAAACCGTTCTGGATCCACAGCTGCGGTAACCTGTACCGGAATTCACCTTCGGTTATGGATGACCTGATCGACCTGGTCAAGATCGACGGATTTCACTCCTTCCAGGACGTGATCCTGCCGGTGGGTGAGGCCAAGGCGCGCTATGGGGATCGCCTGGCCCTGATGGGAGGGGTGGACATGGATAAGCTTGCCACCCTGCCCGAGGATGAGCTGCGCAGCTACCTGCGCGCCATCCTGGACAGTTGTATGACCGGCGGACGCTTCGCCTTCGGCTCGGGCAATACCATCGCCAACTTCGTGCCCTTGCAGAATTACGCCATCTTGCTCGAGGAAGCGCATCAATGGAAAGTGTAAAAATCTTTGACTTAGGAGATAGGAAATGGCTTTTGATCTGGAAAAATTAAAGCGATCCGTGATCGATGGGGATACTGCCTGTGCCTTGGAACTGACCAGGCAGGCGCTGGCAGAGCATGAGCCGCTCGATGTGCTCATCAACCAGGGCTTGATTGCTGCTATGTCGGTGGTGGGAAAGTTGTTCGAAGAAGGGGAGTTCTTCATTCCCGAGATGCTCATTGCTGCGCGTGCCATGCAGTCCTGCATGGACATCCTGAAGCCTTTGCTCTCCAAAACGGAGAGCAAGCCGCTGGCTACTGTCGTCCTCGGGACGGTAAAGGGCGATCTGCACGACATCGGCAAGAACCTGGTCCGGATGATGCTCCAGGGGGCGGGGTTCGAAGTGGTCGACCTCGGCACGGACGTCGCTCCGGAAAAATTCGTTCAGGCTATTCATGAGCACAGTGCAAAACTGGTGGGCCTGTCTGCCCTGCTGACCACCACCATGACATCCATGCGGGCGATTATCGAAGCCATCGAGCAGTCCGGGCTGCGGGACCGGGTTAAAGTCATGGTGGGCGGCGCGCCGGTGACCGAATCTTTCGCCCGCCAGATCAAAGCCGACGGCTACGCCCCGGATGCCAGCCGGGCAGTCAACGTCGCAAAGTTGTTGATGGCAGCCTTATGAAGATTCGTTCATATTACTGCTTTAACCTTCAGAAGGTTGAGGTGCTGATCGACTAATAGATAAGTACAAATCGCTGCGCGGACATCCGTTTCACTGTACTGTTGTGCTTGGTCATTAGCACAAGATGGAGATTAATAGAATGAGTATCTTCCAAAAAGATAGGTCAATCCTGCGACGACTCGCCGATCAACAGGCTGCGATTGCCTCCTTGCCGATCCACACAGAAAAGATTTTGGAATGGAAACGGCTAAATAGCAATGTATTGGGCAGACCGCTTGTGTGGATCAACGAAATTCCGTGGCACGAGATGGATGTGGATGGAGAATTGGAACTGCAAACAACCGATCCCTTCTGCCAACAAGTAGAGAAAACCCTCCGGCAGACACTCTACCAGTGGAACCACATGCCTGCCGACATGGTTGTAGAAGCGAAATTCTACGCGCCGCTTGTTATTCACGACTCGGGCTTTGGCATAAGTGAAGACAGCGACATGGTTATCACAGACCAAAGAAGCGACATCGTGTCCAGGGATTTCCATTCTCAGATTAGTAGCGAGAAAGATCTGGAAAAAATCAATTTTCCAGTTGTATCTCATGATGAGGAGGCCAGCGAGCGAAATTTTCAATTCCTCGTGGAAGCCTTTGGAGACATACTAACTATTGAGAAGGTCGGAATCGTACATTCTTGGTTTGCCTCGTGGGACGAGTTGATCCAATGGTGGGGCGTTGAAAAGGCGATGATGGATCTTGCGTTACGTCCAAACCTTGTCCACCAAGCTATGGACCGTCTTGTCAATGGATATTTGAGTCGTTTACAGCAATGGAAAAAATTGAACCTTTTATCCGTGACAGATGGCAACTACCGGGTAGGGTCAGGGGGCCTTGGATACACTAACGAATTGCCACAGCCGGAATTCAACTCCAGGCAGGTACGGACAAATGACCAGTGGGGAAGCGGCGTAGCTCAAATTTTCTCGGGTGTCTCTCCTAAAATGCATGAGGAGTTTGCCCTACAATACGAGAAACGTTGGATGGAGCATTTTGGTTTGAATTACTATGGATGCTGCGATGCACTCCATAACAAGATTGATATTCTCAAAACAATACCCAACCTGCGGAAGGTCTCTATGAGTCCCTGGGCTAATGTAGAGAAGATGGTTGAGAACTCAAATAGAAAGTATGTTCTTTCGTACAAACCAAACCCCGCAATTTTCGCTGTAGATCACTGGGACCCAAACGAACCTAGAAAAAACCTTTTGGAGACGCTGGAAAAAGCCAAAGGTTGTGTGGTCGAAGTAATCATGAAAGACATAAGCACGGTGCGATATCAACCGCAACGTCTATGGGAATGGTCTAGAGGAACAATGGAAATGGTGTTATCTTGAGGTAGAACGCGTCAAGCATTTTGAAGAAATGCAATCAAATGTCAAAGAGCAAAAAGGGCAAAGAACTGATGGAACATACTTGAAAGAAAAATCATTTCATACCAGTTACCCGTACCCGCACCCCGACCCGCTGGCGAGCGGTGCGTTCATGGGATCGATGATCGTGCACCTCGCGTATGGGAAGTCCGGCCTCGACCTCCACGCACCTCCCGATGCGGAGGTGATCGCCCCTCGCCCGGCGCAGGCCCTGCCTGATCCGCGGCAGAGCCTGCAGGATGCCCTGCGCGCCCCGATCGGCTTGCCCCCGTTGCGTGACCTGGTCCGGCCGCAGGATAAAGTCGTCATCGTTCACACCGATCTGACCCGCGCCACGCCCAACGCCCTGATCCTCCCGGTCCTCCTGGAAGAACTGGAAGGCGCTGGCATTAGACGTGACAATATCACTTTGCTTAACGCCCTCGGCACACACCGTCCACAGACGCCCGCTGAGCTGCGCGGCCTGCTGGGTGACTTTATCGTGGACAATTACCGTTGCCTCCAGCACGACGCATGGGACGACGGCAACCTGGTCACCTTCGGCGAGACCTCCCTCGGCCATCCCGTGCGCCTCAACCGTGCTTTCGCCGAGGCCGGCGTTAAAATTCTGACGGGCTTCATCGAGCCGCATTTCTTCGCCGGGTTCAGCGGCGGGCCGAAGGGCGTGCTGCCGTCCATCGCCGGGTTCGAGAGCGTACTCAGCAACCACGGGCGCGAGATGGTCGCCCACCCCAAAGCCACCTGGGGTGTGACCGCCGGCAATCCGATCTGGGAGGAGATGCGTGAGGTTGCGTTGCGCGCCGCCCCGACCTTTTTGCTCAACGTGAGCATGAACGACCGCCGTGAAATTACCGGCGTCTTCGCCGGCGACGTGATCCAGGCCCACGCCGCAGGCTGCGCTTTCGTCGGAGTGCATGCACTGGTCCCAGTCGAGCGGCCCTTCGACGTGGTTATCACCACCAACAGCGGCTACCCGCTCGACCAGAATCTCTACCAGGCGGTCAAGGGCATAAGCGCTGCGGCCCGCGTCGTCCGTCCGGGCGGGGCCATCGTCCTGGTCGCCGCCTGCGCTGACGGCCTGCCTGCCCACGGCGGCTATGCCGAGCTCCTGCATCGGGGTGGTTCGCCACAGGGCGTCCTCGACCTGCTCGCCCGCCCGGGGTTCGAAGCGCACGACCAGTGGACCGTCCAGGTCCAGGCGCAGATCCAGCTAAAGGCGGAAGTCTACGTCTATTCGGACGGCCTGAGCGACGACGAGATCCGCCTGGCGCTCTTCACCTCTCTGCATGACCTACCCTCCTCCCTGGAGGACCTGCGTAAGCGCTATGGACCCCGGACCTGCATCCTGCCGGACGGACCGCAGACCATCCCGACCCTAATCCAGTAAGGCACAGCTGTTTAGAGGCACCCTCACCTACTTAACGGAGATTCCTATGTATACTCCCAAACCCGAACACAAATTCACCTTCGGCCTGTGGACGGTCGGCAACCTCGGCCGCGATCCGTTCGGGGGTCCGGTGCGTGAGCCCAAGTCTCCCGCCGAGCTGGTCCACCTGCTGGCGGAGGTGGGCGCCTACGGCGTCAACTTCCATGATAACGACCTGATCCCGATCGACGCCACGCTGGCCGAAGCCGGGTCGATCAAGAAAGCCTTCCACAGAGCGCTGGCCGAGACCGGCCTGGCCGTTCCGATGACGACCACCAACCTGTTCAGCGATCCGGCCTTCAAGGACGGCGCCTTCACCGCCAACGACCCGCGAGTCCGGGCCTACGCCCTGCAGAAAACGATGAACGCTATCGACCTGGGCGTGGAGTTTGGCGCGAAGACTCACGTGTTCTGGGGTGGCCGCGAAGGCACGGAGACCGATGCCAGCAAGAATCCGGTCAATGCCATCAAGCGCAGCCGCGAAGCCATGAACTTCCTGTGCGAATACGCCCTCGACAAGAAATATGATTTGAAATTTGCCCTGGAAGCCAAGCCCAACGAACCCCGTGCTGATATTTACAATCCCACCACCGGGCACATGCTGGTCTTCATCGCTACTCTTGACCACCCCGAAATGGTGGGCGTCAACCCGGAAGTGGCGCACGAGCATATGGCCGGGATCAACTTCCTTCACAGCGTGGCCCAGGCCTGGGAGGCCGGCAAGCTGTTCCACATCGACCTGAACGACCAGTACCCTGGGCGCTATGATCAGGACCTGCGCTTCGGCTCGCGGGATCTCAAGGCTGCCTTCTTCCTGGTCAAGTTCCTGGAAGATGTTGGTTATCAGGGTTCCCGTCACTTCGATGCCCATGCCTACCGTACCGAGGATTATGAAGGTGTCAAGGATTTCGCCCGCGGCTGTATGCGAACCTATCTTATTCTGAAAGAGAAAGCCGCCCAATTCAATGCGGACAAAGAAATTCAGTCCCTTCTAGCCGAGATCAACGCTGATGATGGTGCGCTGACTCCATTTTTTGGCAAGTACACACCCGAGAAAGCTGCTGCTCTCAAGGCCCAATCGTTTGATCGCTCATCCATTAGCAAGCGCGGTCTCAAATACGAGAAGCTCGATCAACTGGTCGTCGATTTATTGACGGGCGTTCGTTAGTTTCCAACCCGTTGATATTTTCGGGAGGCGGGTGAGTGTTCCTCCGTCTCCTGAAAGCTTATAATTGCCGTTTTTGGCGTGATATCATCAAAATTCCAAATTATATTTTTAAATGAGGATGGTTTTATGGACCTGCTTCGAGTAAAAGGAAATCAAATCGTCGATCGCCAGGATGACTCCGTTTCATTGAGAGGCGTGTGCGTGGGCGGTTGGATGAACATGGAAGACTTCATCAATGGTTATCCGGGCCCTGAAAGTGGCATCCGCGATGCGCTGGCACAGGTTCTTGGCGCTGGCAAAGCCGAATTCTTTTTTGACCGCTGGCAGGATTATTTTTTTGCCGAGGAAGACGTCAAATTCATTAAGTCGCTTGGCTGTACAGTGGTGCGCCTGCCTTTGAATTACCGTCACTTTGAAAGCGACCTGGCACCTTTTCAATATCTAGAAAAGGGGTTCGCCCGTCTAAACCAGGCCGTGGAATGGTGCGGACGGCATGGTTTGTACGTGATTCTCGATTTACATTCCGTCCAGGGCTGGCAAAATACCGATTGGCATTGCGACAATGCCTCCCGACACAGCCTGTTCTGGACGCAGAAGCAATACCAGGATCGTTTTGTCGCTTTGTGGGAGGAATTCTCCCGCCGTTTCATGGGGAATCCGGTGATCGCGGGCTACAACGTGATGAATGAGCCGGTCGCCAACGCGACGCGTGGGTTGTTTGACTGGCAAAACTATGAACCCGGATATGCTGCGTTAAACCAGATATATCAGCGGGTGGTCAGGGCTATTCGTGCCATCGACCCAGATCACATCATTTTTCTTGAAGGTGATTGGTTCTCGAAATGTTTCGATGGCCTGGATGCCCCCGATACTCTGGGTGGGAATATCGTCTATAGCAGCCATAATTACAACGAGGCCGGGTTTGGGCCGGGGATATATCCATCTGCCGAAAAAGGATGGGGCAAGGCCTGGCAGGAAAAGATTTTTTCAGAGCTGTCCGGGACTCGTTTTACCCGTAAACACAATGTCCCCTTGTGGGTAGGCGAATTTGGTTCGGCTTATAACGGCCCGGAGAGAGAAATCCCCGCTCGTTTATGCGCGCTGGATGACCAGATTGCGGTCTTTAATGAAAACCGGGCCCACTGGACGATGTGGGTTTACAAAGATATTCATGTGATGGGCTGGTTGCAGGTTTCCCCGGAGAGCGCTTATTTTCGCAAGGTTGTGCCTATTTTAAAAGGGAAACAGGCCGTATTTGCAGATTTTTGGATGGGCTGGGTGCCAGGAACACCCGTCAAGAATTCTGTCGATGCGCTTGCGTTCCAAATTCAGGAGACATTGGCTGACGTCGGCGTGGATGTAACTGTTAGTCCGCGCTACGTCGAACAGAGCGTGCTATCTGGTTATACTGCTGTGCTGATGCAGCCTGCTTTTGCGCGTTTGTTTGCTGGAATGAGCGAAACCCGGCTCGATGAGATTCTCAAGTCGTTCAGTTTTGCCAATTGTCGTCCGCATCAGAGACTGCTTGATGTGGTGCGTCGAAATATTCTCTCTGGATAGTGGGATAGCCTGGTGGAGAAATTATGACCCGAAAATATTTTCTCGGTATCGATACATCCACAACCAGCAGCAAGGCATTGCTGGTAGACGAAAGTGGCGAGGTAGTGGCGGTCGCCTCGTCGCCACATACGTTGCAGACGCCGCGCCCGCTCTGGTCGGAGCAGAATCCGCAGGAGTGGTGGGAGGCGGTTTCAGCCAGTATTCGATCTGTGTTGGAGAAGGCAGGTATCGGTGGCGAAGCCGTGTCTGCGGTTGGTTTGACGGGTCAGATGCACAGCCTGGTGTTGCTCGACGAAATGGGACAAGTCCTGCGTCCCGCTATCTTGTGGAATGACCAGCGCACGCAGGCCCAGTGCGATGAAATTCATCGCAGGATTGGGAAAGAAAAGTTTATTCACATAACGGGAAATGTGGCGCTGCCCGGATTTACCGCGCCTAAGATTTTGTGGGTGGCGCAGAACGAGTCGGATGTGTACGCTCAGGCGCGGCATGTGCTGCTGCCGAAGGATTATATTCGCTACCGGCTGACCTGTGAGTACGCGATGGACAAGGCGGATGGCGCGGGCACGGTACTGTTTGACCTGAAATCCCGTGATTGGTCGGATGAAGTGTTATCGGCGCTCGATATTCCGCGCGCATGGATGCCACCAACTTTTGAAGGCTGTGAATTTACCGGGCGCGTGAACTCCGAAGTAGCGGCTGTGACCGGGCTGAAGGCTGGGACGCCGGTTGCGGCGGGCGGCGGTGACCAGGCAGCGCAGGCGGTGGGCGTAGGGGCGGTCGAACCGGGCGTGGTGGCGCTGACGGTGGGAACGAGCGGCGTGGCATTTGCCACAACCCCTTCGGATTTGATCGAACCCGAGGGACGCCTGCACGCCTTTTGCCATGCCATGCCGGGCATGTGGCACTTCATGGGCGTGATGCTCTCGGCGGCGGGAAGCCTGCAGTGGTACCGCGACACGCTGGCGCCAGGCGTCGGCTTCGACGACCTGCTGCAGGAAGCCGAACCGGTCCCGGCGGGAAGCGAGGGGCTGCAGTTCCTGCCGTACCTGAGCGGCGAGCGGACGCCGTATGCGGATCCGCTCGCGAGGGGGGCCTGGATCGGGCTGACCCTGCGCCACGGTCGCGGACACCTGACGCGTGCCGTGCTCGAAGGCGTCTCCTACGGCCTGAAGGACAGCTTCACCCTGATCCAAAATGCCGGGCTGGGCGAGATTCGCCAAGTGCGCGCCTCCGGTGGCGGCGTGAAAGGTGCCCTGTGGCGGCAGATCCTGGCTTCCGTGCTGGAGGCCGAGCTGGTGACGGTCAACACAACCGAAGGAGCCGCTTTCGGGGCAGCCTTGCTGGCAGGGGTCGGCGCAGGGGCGTGGAAGGACGTTCCCGCAGCCTGTGATGCAGTCGTCAAGATCGCCAGCAGCACGCCGCCTGATCCGGCCCAGGTCGAAGCCTATCGCAAGGCATATCCGCTCTATCACCAGCTCTACCCAGCCCTCAAGCCCAGTTTCGAGAAGATGGCATGATGGAGTACGTCCTGGGCATAGACCTGGGGACGTCCGGGGTGAAGGCCGGGCTGGTCAATCTGGCGACACTGAAACTGGAATATGTGTCCGTACGAAGCTACGCGGATGATGCCGAGCAGGATCCCGAAATACTTTGGGGAAAGACGGTAGAGGTGACCCGGGAAGCGGTTAATCTGTTGGGCGGGCGGGGGACAGTCAGGGCCATCGGCTTGTCCGGCCAAATGCACGGGGCGGTTCTATACGATGCCGTCGGGAAACCGATCGGTCCCCTCATCAATTGGAAAGACCAGAAATGGAGTCCCAAAGCGATCATCGAAAAAATGAAGCTTGCCATGGGGGATCGAGCGTACGACGAATTGGGAACGGATATTTCCAGCGGATACAGCGGAGCGATCCTCTTCGGAATCAAGGAAAACGATCCGAATTTGTTCCAGCGGATTGCCCATTTTGTCCTGCCCACGGATTTCCTGCGGGGAAAATTGCTGAGGAATAATAGCTATGCCACCGACCCGACGAACGCCTTCGGAACCGGCCTGTTCAACACGAGGTTAAACCGCTGGCACGCAGAGCTAATCCGGAAATTTCAGCTTCCCTTCAACATATTCCCTAAGGTCCACCCTACCTCCCAAAAAGCCGGGCCAATATCGGACCAGGTTGCCGATCTGGTCGGTTTGGAGAGAAAAATTCCGATCATCTATGGCGGTGGCGATAACCAGATGAGCATGCTGGGAAGCGGGTTGGCTGCGCCAGATTCACCTATCCTGATCAACATCGGGACCGCCGCTCAAATTTCAAAGGTGGTCTCAAAGTTTGAGAAATATCCGGGGTTGGACACTCGCAGCTACTTCCAAGGGTTCTACGCAATTGTGGGCGCAAGTCTGGCGGGGGGAGGAAGCTATCAATGGTTGCGGCAGAAAATTAGAGAAGAGGGAGGAACGTATATCGATTACCCCGAAATGGATTCGTTTGCCTCCGGAGTCCCTGCAGGGGCCGATGGCCTGGTTTTCTGCAGCGGGCCGTCCAGGCGAGACCTCGCCCGTAAGAGAGGATTCTACGGAAACACAGACAGGGTTAGCAGCATTCCCCATCGAACCAGGGCGGTCATGGAGGGGGTTCTCATGGATTTATACGATGGATATGAGATTCTAAAAAAAGGTGACCGATCCGGTTTTATGGTCGGTTCCGGGAAAGGCCTGCAAAAAAGTCGCCTATGGCTTCAGATTTCGGCGGATTTCTTTGGAAAGCCCGTGCGAATCATAGATTTCGAGAATGCCGTTTACGGGGCGGCTCTCATGGCAGCCCTCCGTGATGGATGTTACGAGACTTTGGATGAACCGGTTCGGTCGATCGAGTTTGCGGCGGAAATGGTCCCGGAAGAGGCCAGCGTGAAATTCTATCGGGATGAATTTGTCCATTATTGGCGCGCCGCGGTGTGCGCGGCGTGAAAACTGCAACTATCCAGGAGGATAAGAATATGGACCTTGGATTGAACGGCAAGCATGCTCTTGTGACCGGAGGGGAGCGGGGAATTGGGAGGGAAATTTGCCTTGCCCTGGCGCGCGAAGGGGTGGATCTCGCTTATTGTGATCTCAAGCTTGAGAGCGGGAAGGAATCCACCCGGGAAGAGGTCCTAAAACTAGGACGAAAAGCCTTCGTAATGGAAGTCGATGTATCCGCTGAAGATCAAGTGATGCGGTTTGTTCAGGTGGCCATCCATGAAATGGGTAGCCTGGATATCTTCGTAAGCAACGCTGGGATCATCGAATGGGAACCGGTCACCAAGATCACGCTGGAATGCTGGAACCGGATCCTGGCAGTCAACCTGACCGGTGCCATGCTATGCGCGCGCGAGGTGGCCAAACACATGGTCGAACGAAGGAAGGGGGTAATGCTGTTTACTTCTTCGACGATCCAATTTAACCCCGCCTACAAGGAAGCCGCCTACCGGGTCAGCAAGACCGGGGTGCAGGTCTTTGCGGAGACAGCGGCCATCGAGCTGGCCCCATACGGCATCCGGGTCAACACGGTCTCCCCCGGGTTGATCAACTCGCCGAATTGGGCCAAGGGGGTTTTGGAGAAGGCAGTCAACAATCCCAAGACCGGGGAAGGATTCATGGGGAACATTCCCCTCGGCCGCCTCGGGTTGCCGGAGGACGTAGGCTCCATCTACGCTTTCCTTGCCTCGGAAAAGGCCTCCTTTGCGACCGGAACCAACATCGTTTTCGATGGAGGATTTACTTTACGACCGTTGGTTTTGGTCACTCAGGATGAAATCAGAAACATGAACCTGTGAGGTCATACACCAAAGTACTGCTCGATTTTGCCTCTCAGAAATTCGGCCGATTGGCGCAGCTCGTCCATTCCGTTCATGCCGTCCTCTATCGAGATCCAGCCGTCAAAGCCTGCCTCCTTGAGAATGCGGAAGATGGCGTCGTAGTCGTTCAAGCCTTTTCCGATCACGCCATGTTGGATCGATTTAGCATAGCCATAAACGGGATCCAGCTCTAATTTTCGCAGGTCTGTGAGGCTCCCGCCCTTGAGATAGCGGTCGCTGGCATGCATGCTGACGACCCGGCTCTTGATCTTCTGCAGCAGCTCAAGCGGATCTTCCCCGGCTACAATCGTGTTGGAAGGATCAAAGTTGATTCCGAAATGAGGGGAATCGATCTGCCCAATGATCTCCAGAAACACACCGGAGCGGAGGGCAAACTCGGGATATTGCCAGTAACCATCCTTGTAATGGTTTTCGATATTGATGATGATGCCCCGGTCTTCGGCGTAAGCGACGGCTTCCCGGATCATTTCCACGCACCAGCGCACAGCTTTCTCGCGGTCAAGGCCGGGCCGGTTCTGCCCGGTCAACGTCCGGCAAAACCGACCGCCCAATTTGACTGTCAAGTCGATGGCTTGCTTCTGCTTTTCAAGCTCTTCAAAACGTTTCTGCGGGTCAGGCTGGGTGAAATCTGGGGAGAAACACATCATCGGTATGGCCAGGCCGGACTGTGAGCATTTTTCTTTGACTTCATCCAAGTAGGCATTTCCCATGCCTTCGAAAAAAAGATCGTGCATCTCCAGGCCGTCAACGCCGAGATGGCCGGCCTTCTCGATCCATTCGAAAAGCGTCATGGACTTGTGGACGATGATGTCGTCCAGGTAGCACTTCGGAAACGCGGCCAGTTGGACCATTCTTTGCTACAATCTTCTGAATCAATATTGCGACTATTACAGATGACACCGCCTGCCAGCATTTGACGAACAGCGCCATTGGCTATGTTTCAAATATCGTAACTCCAAGCCACTTAGAAAGCAGCTTCAATTCACTTCGGATGTCTCCCGCGGCTACCAGGTAGTGATTGCCAAAACATTGATCCAGGAAGTCCCAGCGATTCGCGTTGATCCTGACCTTGACCGTGAGATTCGGGGATTGTTCGCAGCTCATCAGTTCTCCCGAAGCCAGGTGCAGCTTGTCGCACTCCCTTCCATAAAACCGGAAGACGGTTACGGGACCTCGATCCAGCCGGGGACGGCAGGTCATTGTTTCAAATCCCCGCTCCAGGGCAAGTTGAGATTTTACCAACATCACCTCTCTTTTGTTTGAGGCAAGTGATGCAGGCGCGCCGCAGTGAATCAGGGTAAGGATTCCATCAAGGTCCAAGTCATAGAGGTCGCCGACATAGGCGCTGCTAGCGGTCAGATAGCGGACGATCAAGAGCGAGACGCATAGCATCACGTCGCCTTCGCATGCGAGTGCATAGGCATCTTCGATAAAACCCATGCAGGGGTTCAATCCGAGTTCTCTGGGGAATCCTGACCAACATTCGGTGGCGAAGCCATCCAACTTTTGGTCCAGGGCGACCTGCTTCAATGCCATATGAAGTTTGATGCCAGCATCGAGAGCGTTACTGTCCGCAGCATTAACCGCGTAAGAATTGATAATTTCCTGCCGCAATTGTTCGCTCTCTCGGATTCCTTGTGATGTGAGTTGAAAAAAATCACGTATTTCTTTGAACGTTACTGGGAGAAGTGTAATCCCCAGCCTGGAGCTCACTATTTGTGGATCATAACGACACGAAACAAGATTAGGAAAAAGGCCTCCGATGACACCAATGCGGCTTTGTCGTATCCTTGAGAAGGCTCTTGCTGCTTTCGCGACGCATTGGAGTCTTTCGATGAAATCAGGGTTGTCAGTGGGAGCATAGAGCAACTCAACCGGGACCTTAGATTCCTGTAATGCTCCGACCGCCAGGGCACTGCTGGGAAGTGCAAATCTTCCTTGGAGAGGGGAAATCAAGCATGGCGTATGACTCGTTAGCACAGCCGTCTCGATTACCTTTGCACTGAGTCCACGCAGGGGAACGATGAGAAAGAGATCAGGATTTTTTGCCGATAATTTTTGAACGGATTGCCGGGCTTCTTCATCATCCGATACAGGCTCGGCAACAATTAGATTCGCTGCCAAGCGATTGAAAACCTCGACCTTCGACTCGAACTCGTTTTTAACGAGCTCGGTGTCAAATTCCCCAACTGGTAAAGCAACGATGGTCGCAGCGTGTATCATTTTCATCTATACGGCGATGTTTCATGGTCCTTTTTATTTGGCATCGCGCCTGTTCAATACGATTTCCAGAAGCAAGCTGATCATAGAGGCTTCTGTCTGTAGTTAATCTCTTGTATAACACCACTTGCAAATAGACAGCTATACCATGTATTTTAACACTGTTACCCTGCAATGCACACCGGATTTAGTCAAGGGGAGATTCTAAACCAGAAAGTCGGATAAGGAGCATTCCTAAGATGGATAGACTCTCTTTCTAATCTGGCGTTGGTTATAACAATAGACGAAGATTTTCAAAGCACAGCGCCGCAAATGAGAATACCGAGAAAAACAGCGAGATTTACGTGCCAGCCGTTTTAGATAGTGTCTGAGGACAGCATTAACCGCTTCAACCGAATAGGTCTCTTTTTTGTCATTGGGCAGTTCGAATGGAGCACCATAATACCTGAGTTTCTCAAATTAGTGCCCTGGTTGAAGTTTATTGAGCAAGGTTTTAACTGCCTGGGGAATTTCTGCTTTAGCTGGTAAGTCGTGTCCATTGATGGTTACAATACCGGATCTAATCGGTCGCAAAATTTTAACGAACTGTTTTATGCTTATTTTTGTCCGGTATTCAATACTTCTGCTCAAGGCCAAAGCCGCTAACACAATGGTGAGGTGAGCTTCGATGGCATCACGCTTACGGTGAAAGATTGGCCTGGCTTTCAAGTCGGACTTGGCCATTCTAAAGGTGGCCTCTATTTGAAATAGTTGATGATAAAAGGCAATAACCCCCTCATCAGGGATATTTAGATTGGCAACGTAGCCCTTAATACCGGCCAGGGCATACGCTTTATCAATAAGGGTTTGGTTCAACTGCTTGTCTTTAGCCTTTAGGCTTAGAAACTTAGTTTTGTAAGCAGGAACTTGGCCGTTAACTACTTTTTGTGCCTTGGCTACCTGTTCTTGGATATTTTTAATGTCTAAGGCAGCTCGTTTGGCCCGATATTGGTAGATGACCCGGTAGCCTTCGTGTTGGCTAACCACTATCTGTTGATCCCCAAGTTCCTGGGTTTTCTGGTACTCAGCAACATCAAAGGGAATCTTATGCAGTCGGGAACCAACAATGTAGTGGTAACCGGCTTCAGCCAGGGCTGAAAGGTTTTTAGCGCTAAGCATGGCGGCATCGGCCACGATAGTCATTTTGTTCAGGCCATGCTGAGATTGAAACGCTTCAATTACCGGTAAGATGGTCTTCGTTTCCGCTGTGTGGCCTTCAAAACTATGGAGGGCAAGGGGGAAACCATATTGGTCAACCAACAATCCAATAATGATCTGCGGTTCCAAACGGCGCTCTTTGCTCATACCTGGCTTGCGGTATGTATCTTCTCGTTGAACCTCAAAATACAGAGTAGTGACGTCGTACAACACAAGGTTGAGACCATGACCGAGAGCGTGGTCAAAACAGGCTTGGCAAATAGTTTTCCGGTAGTCATATTCCCCGACTTTTGCCAAGCAACGGTAAAGTCGGTCCTTGTCCAAATGATTCACTCCTAAATCAGCCAGAATGCCGCCATTGTCCAGGTCAATCCAGATATTGGTATCAGTGATCAGCACCGACTGCGATGTCATCTGACTGCAAAACCTCTGCGTTCCAGTGCGGCTGTAAAGGTTTGCCAAGCAGTTCTTGGGCTTTGGAACGGGAAATC
>Ga0315284_10000200_pt1 | contig 83626 bp, 60 predicted proteins | sample YL17G09_16_MG_FD_203696 | JGI IMG/M metagenome (GOLD analysis project Ga0315284, IMG submission 203696) | Sediment microbial communities from Yellowstone Lake, YNP, Wyoming, USA - YL17G09_16 | ecosystem: Environmental > Aquatic > Freshwater > Lake > Sediment | place: USA: Wyoming | collected... | reverse complement strand
GCCCCCCCCCCCCCCCCCCCCCCCCCCCGCGCCGGCCCCGCCCCCCCCCCCCCCCCCCCCCCCCCGCCCCCCCCCCCCCCCCCCCCCCCCCCCCCCCCCCCCCCCCCCCGACCGCGGCCCGCCACCCGGTACACCCCTCCCTCCCCCCCCCCCTCCCCCCACCCGTCTTGTCCCCCAGCAGGCGAATGAGGATGAGGTACGCCGCCGTAGACACGACGCAGACGGCGACCCAGGCGTAGCCGGGCGCGGAGAAGGCGAGGTCGGCCGACCCTGCGACCGCGGCGCCGACCGCCATGGCCGCGATCGCCGCGCCGGCGGCCGGCGTGGGCACTTTGCCAAAAGCGAGGTACTCGCCGAAGACGACGAGGAGGGTGGTGGCGCGGCGGAGGACGCTGTACATGGGGACCGTCAAATAGCGCAGCGCGATGACGCCCGACTGCACGTACAGCATCCAGAGCACCGCCAGGGGCGCCACCGCCTTCGCCGTCTCCCACCGGGGGCGGCCGCCGACGTCCAGGGCGCGGCCGGCGTGCAGCACGGCCATGAAGCAGAGGGAAAGCGCGACCTGGGGTGGGAGAGGGGTGGCGGTTGGGTGGGCGGATCGCTAGCGCCTCGCGCACACGCATGCAGTGCTCCCTTTCCCGTGGTGAGGTGGGCGGCGGCGGATCGCGGGCGGCCGCCCCGCGCCCCTGGCGCGGCGCGCAGCCCGAACGATGCGGCGCGCGCCGCCTCCCGCCGCAGCCGCCCCCTCCCACCCCCCATCCATCCCACCTGCAGCGTGGTCACAAAGGCGGGGTACTCGAAGTGGTACACGGAGAAGACGGCCTTGTTGAAGAGGGTGATGGAGACGCTCACCGCGCCGTACGCGAGGCACGCCACCAGCTTCGGGGCGGCGGGGGACGGCAGCCCGGACGCGGACGAGCCGCGGCGGGGGGACCGGCGGGTCTGCATGGTGGGGAGGGTGTGGAGGGGGGGGGGTGCGCGCGCGCAGACGGCGCTCTCTGCTTATGGACCGGGCGGGGAGGAATCGCATGTCGGCCGACCCTCCTGCACGCGCCACTGCACCCGGAAGCTACAGGAGAGCGCGCGCGGGCGAGAAATCAAATCATGGTGGGCCGGCGCGGCGGCGGCGGCGGCGGCGGCGGCGGCGGCGGCGGCGACCGCGGCGACCGTGCGGCCACGCCCCCGCCCCCGCTGCCCGCCTTCCCTCCCTCCCGACCCAGCAAGCCCTGCACCCTGCCCGGCGTGAGGGGCAGCCACCCGCCCGCAGCCTCCCTCAACCGCTCCCTGAGTGCGCGCGTCTCGGCCGCCGCGGCCGCCGCGTCGCCCGACAGCCGCCCCCGCTCCGCCTCCCACGCCGCGGTCGCGGCTTCATGCTCGCGCACCATGGTCAGGCGGCCGAAAGCGACGGCGAACGCGACGCCGGCGAGCAGGGCCTGCACGACCGCGCCGCCGTGTTTGGCGAAATGGGAGGCGACGCGCGCCTTGACCGGCGCCTTGGGGCCTGCAGAACTCTTCTGCATCGCGTTGATGCGGGCCAGGGCGGCGTCTAGGTCTTTGGAGAGGGTCGCCAGTTTGGCGTCGTCCGCCATCGCAGCTCTTGCCCGGGCCGCCGCCGGCGCGGTCGCCTGGTGGGACGCTTGGGCCGATGGCGCGGGGGCGGCGGCTGGAGAGAGTGAGGGGGCGGCGGCGCCGGCACCCAATCAGCCGTTGCACACTGTCTCGCCTCGCCCCTCGCGCGGCATGGCGCCCGCGTGAGCCCGCCCACCGCTCTCCCGCCCTCCCGTGCATCAGCCATGGCGGGCGAGCAGCCGCCCGCCCCCCCGCCGCTCGCGCCGTCGCCCGAGCGCGGCGGCCTGCAGGCGCCAGAGCGGCCCGTGTTTCGCGCGCCCGAGCCGCGGCCCAGCCTGCTGGGTGAGGGGTGGTGGGAGGAGAAGGAGGTGGCGAGGGGTGGGCGACGGGAGGCTCGACGCCCGACGCCCGTCCCTCTCTCCCTCCCCGCAGGCCTCGACAAGTTGGCGTGCCAGCGGCGGGCCGAGGCCGGCCTGCCCGAGCCGGCGCGAGGTGGGCGAGAGAGATTGAGGGGGGGGTGGCGGTCGGCCGCGCCGCGCGCGCACCCTCGCCGACTCTCCCCTTCCTCCCCCACCCCCCCCCAGCTCCGCGCCTCGTGTTTGACGACGGCGCCGACGCCGGCGACCGCACGCCCTCGGCGGCCGCTCCTTCCTCCACTGCCCACCACCCCGAGCGCCACTTTCGCGGCACGCGTGTGGAGACCCCCTCCCACGCCGGCGGCGTCAACGCGGCCGCCGCGGCCGCCATCGAGGCGCGCGCCCGGGACCGGCGCGAGCGCGAGGGGCTGGCCGCGGGGTCGACGCGCGACCGCGACCGCGACCGCCGCGACCGCCGCGACCGCGACCGCCGGCGCGACCGATCCCGATCCCGATCCCGGGACCGCGACCGGCGCGCCTGGTCCGACCGCGACCGCCGGCCGCGGTCGCGGTCGCCGCCGCGGCGCGGCTGGACGCCGCGCGAGCCGCGCGGCTCGGCGTGGGCGCCCGCGTCAGCGCCGCTGCCCGTGCGCGCGGGCACTGCCGGCGGCGGGGCGGTGAGGCCGCCGACGGGGCCCCGGTTTGGGCCGCCCCGGCCGGTGGGCGGCGACGCCGACCGCTCCCGCGCCCGCGCCGACCACCACCCCTCTTCCCGCGCCGCCCGCCGCCCCTCCGCCTCCCCGCCCCCCGCCATCAACCCCGTGGACGACGCCGCCTACGCCGCCGCGGCGGGCGACGTGGACCGGGCATGGTACGACGACGATGAAGGGGGCGCGCTCGCGCGCGGCGACGACTCGTACCTGCCCGACGAATCCTCCCGCTTTGCCAAGCGTGCTGCAGCCGCCACGGCCCGGCTCACGCGCGCCGACGGGTCTCGCATGTCGCTCGCCGCGAGCGCGCGGGCGTCCGACGCGCGGCGCGACGCCGATGCGTGGGAGGCCGACCGGCTGGCCGCCGCCGGCCTGGGCGGCCCCCGCGGGGCGCTCGATGATGTCGACGACGGCGAACGCCTCATCCTGCTCGTGCACGACGCGCGCCCCCCTTTCTTGGCTGGCAAAGCAATCCTCTCGCGCCAAGCCGCGCCCGTGCTCCCGCTGCGCGACCCGACGTCCGACATGGCAGTCATCGCGCGTTCCGGGTCGGCCCTGGTCAAGGCCGTGCGCGCGGTCAAGGACGCGTCCAAGAGCCGGGCCCGGTTTTGGGAGATGGCCGGCTCCAAGATGGGGGCCGCGACGGGCCTGACCGCCGACGAAAAGGCGGCCGGCGACGCAGCGGCCGAAGCTGCGTCCGTGGAAGGCGGCGGCGACGGCAAAGAAAAGGCGGCGACGTACAAGGACGCGATGGGCGCCGCCGTCGCGCAGTCGACCTTCGCCAAAACCAAGACCCTGGCCGAGCAGCGGGCCGCGCTCCCGGTCGCGGCCGTGCGGGACGACCTACTGCAGGCGGTGCGGGAGCACCAGGTCGTGGTGGTGGTGGGGGAGACCGGGTCGGGGAAAACCACCCAAATGGCGCAGTACCTGGCCGAGGACGGGCACGGCGCGCGCGGCATCATCGGATGCACCCAGCCGCGGCGCGTGGCGGCAATGTCGGTGGCGGCGCGCGTCGCGGCCGAGGTCGGCGTGGAATTGGGGCGGGAAGTGGGGTACGCGATTCGCTTCGAGGACGTCACGTCCGACGCTACCCGCATCAAATTCATGACCGACGGCGTGCTCCTCCGCGAGACGCTGCGCGACCCGGATTTGGATTCGTACGCCGCCATCATCATGGACGAGGCGCACGAGCGGTCGCTCAACACGGACGTCCTCTTTGGCATCCTCAAGAAAGTGGTGACCCGCCGCCGCGACTTCAAGCTGATCGTGACGTCGGCCACGCTCGACGCGGGCAAGTTTGCGTCCTTTTTCGGGGGCGTGCCCGTGTTCTCGATTCCGGGGCGCACGTTCCCGGTCGACGTCCTCTTCTCCCGCGTGCCCCAAGAAGACTACGTGGAAGCCGCGGTCAAGCAGGCGCTGGCCGTGCACCTGGGGCAGCCGGCGGGGGACATCTTGATCTTCATGACTGGCCAAGAGGAAATCGACGCGACGGCCACCGCGCTCTCCGACCGGCACGCGTCCCTGGGCGACCGAGCGCCACCGTTGCTCATCCTGCCCATCTACTCGCAGCTGCCGGCGGATTTGCAGGCCAAAATCTTTGCGCCGGCGCCGAACGGGGAACGCAAAATCGTGATATCCACCAACATCGCGGAAACCTCGCTCACCGTCGACGGCGTCAAGTACGTCGTCGACACGGGGTATTGCAAGCTCAAGGTGTACAATCCCCGGCTCGGCATGGACGCGCTCCAAGTCTTCCCCTGCTCCCAAGCCGCCGCGGGCCAGCGCGCGGGCCGCGCGGGGCGCACCTCGGCCGGCGTCTGCTGGCGCCTGTTCACCGAGGGCGCGTACAAGCACGAAATGTTGGCGGCGTCGGTGCCGGAGATCCAGAGGACCAATTTGGGCAACGTGGTGCTCCTCCTGAAATCGCTCAACGTCGACGACCTCCTCCACTTTGACTTTATGGACCCGCCACCGGCGGACAACATCGCGGCTTCCCTCTACTCGCTGTGGGCGCTGGGCGCGCTGGACGACGCTGGCGGCCTCACCCGCCTCGGTCGCCGCATGGTCGAGTTCCCGCTCGACCCCGCCCTCGCCGCCCTCCTCCTCGCCGGCTGCGACGCCGGGTGCGGGGCGGAATGCTTGACGATCGTAGCCATGCTGTCCGTGCCGCCCGCCTTTTTCCGGCCGCCCGACCGCGCCGACGAGTCCGACGCCGCGCGGGAGAAATTTTTCGTGCCCGAGTCCGACCACCTCACCCTGCTCCACGTCTTCACCCAGTGGGAGACGCACGGGCGGCGGGGGGAGTGGTGCGCGCAACACTTTTTGCAGGGAAAAACGCTGCGGAAAGCGGCGGAGGTGCGGTCGCAGCTCGCCGACATCGCCGCCCAGCAGCGCCTGCCGCTCGACTCGTGCGGCGGCGACTGGGACGCGGTGCGGCGTGCCATTTGCGCGGCCTATTTCGTGCACGCGGCGCGGTTTAAAGCGGTCGGGGAGTACGTAGATTGCAGGTCCGGCGCCCCCGCCCACCTCCACCCCTCCTCCGCCCTCTACGGCCTCGGCTACACGCCCGACTATGTGGTCTACCACGAGCTGATCGCCACCCAGAAAGAGTACATGCAGTGCGTGACGGCTGTCGAACCCGAGTGGCTCGCGGACGCGGGGCCGGCCTTCTTTTCGATCAAAACGTCCCACACGTCCCGCCTGGAGGCCGCCGCCCGCGCCAAGGCGGCGTCGAGGGCGGCGACCGAGGCGGCGGCCGCGCGCGCGGCGACGGCGGCGGCGGGGGGCGGGGCGGCGGGCGCGGCCGCCGCGGCGGCCGCGCGCGCGAGAGAGCGGTCGGCCATCGTCACGCCCGGGGCGCGGCCGGGCACGGGGAGTCAGGCGGGGCGGCGGCGCACGTTTGGGTTGTGAAGAGAAGAGGGAGGGGGGAAGAGGGTCGAGAGAGCGCGCCTTGTGGTTACATTTCAGTCCCTGCCTCAACCCCATCTTCTCGTCCCTACCAATCCGCGTCGCAGAGCCGCACCCGCTCAAAGGAAAAGTAGTTGGCGCCGCCGCCGTTGGCGACGGCCCACCGCGTCGGCGCGCCGGCCGCCGCCGCGTCGGCCGCCGCGAGCGCGGCGCGCGAGGGCGGGGCGGCAAGGGCCGGTGCCACGACGCAGAGAGGAGGCGCGGGGCGGCGCCGGGAGAAGGTGGCGCAGCATCGGTGCACGGCGAGGGCGTGGGCGGGGGCCAGCGGGTCCGGGGGGGCGGCGGCGTCGGCAAGGGCCGGGGCGCGGGCGGCCGCCTGCGACGCGCCGCCAGCTCCGCGCCCGCCCACCGCCACGCGGGCGCCGTCCGGCCCGACGAGGGACCAGGGGTGGCCGGCGCCGGCCGCGGGCCACCAACCCCGCGCGGGGGCCGCCCGCGGCGGCGGCGCCGGGCGTTCCGGCGCGACCCGGGGCCTCTTGGCGGTCGGCGGGTCGCCGTCGGCATCACCCGTGCCCTTCGCCCCTTTCTCCCGGCGGCTGCCGCCGCCCGGCGGCGCCGCGAGCGCGGGCGGCCGCCCGTCGCGCGTCCACCCCGCCCCGCCCCACGCCGCGCCCAGCGGCGCGCCGGGGTCAAGGTACCACACCGGCGGGTGGCGGCGCACGATGTAGCCCGCGCGCATGAGGTGGTGGTAGGGCGCGCGCGCGGCGAGCGGCGCGCCCGCCGCGGCGGCCAGCGTCCACGCCTCTTGGAGCGACAGCGGCCGCGTCGAGGACGGGGGCGCCGCTCCGGCGTCCGCCGCGGCCGGTCGCGTGGCGTCTACACCCCCTCCGTGACCCCCAACGAGCAACGCGCCGTCGCCGCGGTCGACCAAGTAGGCCGCCTCCTCCGGGTGCACGTGCAACACCCCGCCATGGTGAAACCCGATGCGAGGCGCCAGCTTGGTGCGGGGCGCGGGGACGGCGGCGGCGCGGCCGGCGGGGCGCCAGGCCGCGAGCGTCGGCGCGCGCGTCGACCGCGGCGCGGCCCACGCCGCCCGCATCGCGGCCAGGCGGGCCGCGACCGCTTCGCCGGACGCGACCGGCACGTCCTCGACGACCGCGCCGGGCCCTGCTTCGGGCTTGGCGCCGCCGCGGCGGAAGATCGACGAGTCTGGGCGGTGCACGGCGTGCTCCGCCGCCGTCAGCGCAGGGGCGGGGGCTGAGGGGGGGTCGGGCATGGTGACCCGCGCGGCGCCGGGCGGGCGCCGGGGAGTGATCGGGCGGCGCGGCGGCGCGGCCGGCCTGGCCGGTCGCGCACGCGCCCACCTTTCTCCTCTTCTCTCTCCTCTTCTTCAGCGCGTTGGACGCGTGCGGCGCCCTGTATCCCGCGTGCGCCCGCGCCGCGCTCCCGCCCCGCGCCGCCCTGCTCGCAGTTGGCACGGGAGGGGTTGGCCTCGAATCTTGGGAGGCGAGCCTGCTGCTGCCGGCCACGTCGGCAGATACTGGATGACATCTATGCATTGCCTGCACGCACCCTTGACCACGTCGCCAGGCGTTGCGCGGTACCTGGTTACCTAACCAATTAGCCACATAAACAGGGGGCCTACCTGTTCCCAAGACAATCCAATCCCGGTCGGGGTAGGTCTAGGGTTAGGGTTAGGGTTGGGGTTAGTCCTGGTAGAGGGTAGTAGTCCCTCTACCACACCATCGACGGCGGCGTTCGTCAAACTTGACACCGTGCACACGAACGTGCGAGCTGTGGAGCCTCCGATCAAGTACGCAGCCCCGACAACCGGGCACCAGACGTTGCTGCGAACCCCGCCATTCCCGCCAGAGCGACAGCATACAGGCGACCCCGCCCCCCACCCAGCACCTCCCTCACGCCGCGTCCACCGCGTGCGCGGTCGCCTCCTGGGTCATCGCCGCGAACAGCGGGGACGACAGGTACCGCTCCCCGTACGAAGGGAGAATGACGACGATCGCATTGCCCGCGTTGCCCGGGCGGGCGGCGAGGGTGGCGGCCGCGATGGCGGCCGCGCCGGACGAGATGCCGACGAGCAGGCCCTGGCCGTGGCGAGCTCGCGCGTTCTCGTGATGGCGTCGTCGGACGTGACCTGGATGACCTCGTCGAGAAAGGGGACGTCGATATTCTGGGGTGGGGGGGAGAGGGAGGGGCGGCGGGTGGAAAAGAGGCGCGCGAACCCCTCGCCCCCCCGGTGCGGCCCGGCCACGGGCGGCCGCTGCACATGCGGGCGGCGGCGCCGTGAACGAGGAGAGAGGGGCTCGAGGAGAGAAAGCGGAGAGAGCTATTTTTTATTTTTGTGTTTTTCTTTTTACCCACGACCTTCCCCTCTCTTCCCCACACCTGGTCCATGACCACCCGCACGAGGACCGAGTCGGGCGCCTGGCCGTAGACACAGATGGCGACCGCGACGCGTTGGCCGGCGTTGAGGCGGACGGGGCCAGGAATTAACACGGGGTTGACGCGGGCAGCGTCGACCTCGACAACGACGACGGAGACCCCATCAATGAAGACGTCGACGGGGGCAGAGGCGCCGCCGCCGGTGGTGAGGCGGAGGCGCGTCCTGGGCGCGGAGCACAGCGACGCGACCGCTTTGATCAGCGCCCAGTTGCACGGCGGCTGCCCCGCGCCCGACACGGTCCCATTCAGCACTTTGACGCCGCAGTGGCCTTGGCCGATGCCGTTGATGATGAGGATGGGGTCCCCAGCCCACAGACATAAAGACACGGTGAGAGCTTTCCGGCAGCGTCGCCCTTCCTTCGTCCTTACGAGGGAACTCAGTTGAGCGCCTGGCCCAACGCGCCATTCTGGACAAAAGTGAGCTTGCCGTTGACGGATTGGCCGCACGTGGCGCCTCGGCCCGCAGCTTGGAACTTGGTGCCGGCGGGCAAAGTGTACACTGGGCAGTAGCACGTCGTGTCGAGCCCGTTGAAGGACGGCTTGAGCAGGCAAGCCGCCGTCTCGCAATACGCAAACGAGCCACCTGTCGAGGTGCAGTCAATCCCTGCGCCGGGCTCACCCTGCGCGCCGCCCTGCGTGTCGCTCGGCCCCCACGCGAACGGGTTGAACGTGGAGATCAGGTCGAATTTGCCACCGTACATGGTGGGCTTGCCGTTGGACGACGGCTGCATCTCAGCGCAGAACGGCGCCGTGTTGTACACCGGCCCCGATATAAATTCTGCGGCCGACGAGTTGCTCGTCGGCGGCGCGCACACGCCCGCCGTGCTGCACAACTTTGCGCTGGCCGCCTTCAGCTTGGCGTCCAGAGTCGCGCCGACGGTCGCCAAGGAAAACGGGTCAACCACAGGGAACCCGTTGAGGCGGCTGACACTGGTGTGGCCGCCCTGCACAGACAGGCAGCCGCACTCAGCGACCGGCGGGTTGGAGTCGAACGTAATTGTACAGTTCGCAAAGGCACAGATTGCGTAGTTCGACAGACATTTCATATTTCCGATACCTTTCACGTTGTCGGTGGTCACGCTAGCCCCCTGCGGGATGGCTGTGTAGATTTTGGACCAGTCCGCGGTGGCTGGATCGAACGTGGCACCGGTGAGAGCAGCAATTGTCGTCAATGCGCTCGCATCGAGGCTGGCCTTGAGCGGCGGAACGTACTGCAGCAGGTCTTCTCTCTTCATACGCACGCCTTGCAGCAGCGTCGTGGTCTTGTTAAATACGTCAGCGGCCTGGGGAAAGGGAGGGGGAGCGACAACTCGTCGCGGCGGACAGCGAGCCACCTTGCTTGCACGCGGGCACGCAAAATTGCGTCGAAGCGCTGCGCGCGCCGCACCCGTGCCGCCTCGCGCCCGCTCCCAATCGCGCCCTTCATCGTCCCAAAGCCGAGCAGGCTCACTCGCCGACTCGCAGCGGGGGGCAGCAGGAGGGGCCCGGGTGCGGGCGTGACGGGTAATTTTGGGCGGGCGCCCAATATGGAGGACCGTGCGTAGTAGGTAGTTCGCGCGCGACGCACCCTGCCCCCTCCCCTCTACCTTGCTCTCACCTGAGCGGCCGCGGCGAGGGCGGCCAGAGCGAACACAGCGATTTTCATGGCGATGGGGGAACTTGGGGAAGAGTGGGGGAGTGAATAAAACGGGGGCGGTCGCGCGCCAAGGAGTTTCCCCTGCGCGGCCGACCGCCCGTTCCGCCAGCCAACCGCCCGCCCCGACGGCGCGCCATCGATCCGGCTCGCGTCAGGTGCGACGGAGTGCGCGCTCACGCGCGGCATCCGCACATTCGGCGGCCGCTGGCGCGCCCGGCCCGGGGCTGGACGCGCCAGTGGCGGGCGCGCTCATGGTGGCAGGCGGGGCCCGGCGGGCGGGCGGGCGGCGGCGAGCGGGCGGGCGCGCGTGGGCCGCCGCTGGCGGCGCGCTGCGCCGCTGCCCGGCCAAGCAGCGACCGCGCCACCCGGTCCGCCCACGCGGCAGTGGCCCGGTCATCGCCGCCCTGACTACTGGACTGCTGGAGCTGAATGAGGTCGGGACCGGTCGGGCAACCTGTTTTTCCGGTTGACAGCGTTCTGAGGAGGTCGCATCGCGGCCTGGCCCTGACCTTGACCCAAACCCCAGAGCGCTATGCGTGCACGTGCTCATTGAAGGAGGGGGAGACGATATTCACAGCCGGTATATTTACAACAAGAAAAGCCCAATTGCGAGCCAGCGCGGGGAGTCGCACGCCCACAGCAAGGACCGGTGCGCGTACGGACTAGGATACTTTGCAGGCAGCACCTATCGAGAAACGTCCGGGCGACGCCGCAGGACGCCGCAGGACGCCGCCCTGGCAGCTTCGGCGCATGATGGTCGGGATCAAGACACGGCGATCCCGGAAGGGCCGCTGAATCCCGAGCCAGTCCGCGTGTACGGGGCGCTCTGCGACAGCGCCCCCGTCGACCCCGACACCTGGCACACTGACACGGAGTCGCAGGTCCCGCCGAAGTTGGTCACGTACGCGTACCCGCCGGACACGGCGATCCCCAAAGGACTGGCGAATCCCGAGCCAGTTTGCGTGCATTTAACTTTGGTTGATCTTTGGGCCGAAACCGCCGTTCTGCAAAAACCGGAGCTTGCCATTTACGGATGTGCCCGCGCAAGTGGAACCGGACCCTGCCACGAAAAAAGGTGTGCCAGGAGCGGGTGTGTAGATAGGACAAAAACAAGTCAGCGGCAGACCGTTCCAGCTGGTCTGGTTCAGGCAGCCGGCTGTCTCGCAGTAGGCGAAGGCGCCGCCCTCGTTGCAAAGGACAGGGTTCGAAGGGGAACCCTGGTTGGGCGACGAAGTGGCGGTAATACCCCAAGCGAACGCGTTGAAGGTCGAGATAATGTCGAACCTGCCACCAAACATGGTCGGCTTGCCGGATAACGATGGTTGCATTTTCTTGCAAAAAGGAGCAACGTTGTAGTTGCTGTCCTCGAAACACGCCTGACTTTCGCCGCATAACGCGACGCTGGGCACCTTGACCGTTTTGTCCAAGACAACAGCAGCCGTGGCAAGATTGTAGGGATCAGGGACGGGAAAGCCGTTGGGTTTTCCGGGGATTTCGACACTACCACCGCGCACGGGCAAGCAGCCGCACTCGGCGATCGGCGGGTTGGACTCGAAGGACACCGTACAGTTTGCGAAGGCGCATATAGCGAAGTCCGATAAGCATTTCATGCCACCCGCAGAAGGAAAAACTGGGACGCTCGCATTGCCATTCAATGTGATCGTGGGCGTTTGCGACTGAGGAAAGCCCGTGTATATCTTGGACCAATTCTCAGTTGCCGGGTCGACCGGCTTCACAAACTTCGCACGCGCTGCGACGAGTGCCGTGAGGACGGCTGAGAATGGTGGAGGGGGGCGTCGACCCTCGAAACGGCAGCACACGCCCTCCCCCCCCGGGAAAAACAGAACAAAGCGCACCAAAGAGACGCGCCGACGTCGTCGGAGTCATGGCGGTGGGCGAAGCCTGAACGAAAGGGAGGCTAGCGACGGGGAGAGAGGGTTGGCGTTTGGGTGATGAGAGGGGCGACGAAGCCAGCCGCCAACCAACGGAGGCGGGGCCGGGTGGTGGCGTTGGAGGTCGGCGCGGCCGGCCGGGCGCGTGTGCCCAACCGCCTCTGGCGAGTTTCTCTGCCGCCCGGGGCCGCCTGCCCGCGCCCCCATGCGGGCCAACCGACGCAAGTGGCGCCGTGGCGGGTGCGCGGGGTTGGGGTCGCGGGGCGGCCACTGGGGCATAGCAAAAACCCACAGGCAGGGTCGAGATTTGAATCGCGCCCGCGCCCGCGCCGCGCCGCGTCCGCCCGCTCCCGCCCAGCGGTGGGTGTTGGAGGCGGTGCGTGGCCGTGGGGGGGTGGCCGAGAAGGGGTACGCGCGCAGGCGTGAGGAAAGGCGCGCGCGCCGGCGCGGCGCGCGCGCGCATGCCGCGGCCAACAGGGGACCACGTGCATCCCCCCCGTGCCGCCGCCGGCGGTGGCGGCCGACCCGGCCGCGGACTCACCAACGAGGTGGGGAGGGTGGTCGGAGATTAAGACCGGTGGGAAAATTGTGGCAGGGTCGCAGTGCGCCCGTTGAAACGAGGCCACCACCGCTTTCCGCGACGTGCGTGGCGGTTGGCGGCCGCCCGACCCCCCAAACTCGGCGGTATGCGTCGCCGCGCCGCGACGGAGGCCGACCAAGAGGCCGCGGCGGCTGCGACCGCGTGCGCGCTCACGCGCGGCATCCGCACATTCGGCGGCCGCTGGCGCGCCCGGCCTGGGGCTGGACGCGCCAGCGGCGGGCGCGCTCATGGTGGCAGGCGGGGCCCGGCGGGCGGGCGGGCGGCGGCGAGCGGGCGGGCGCGCGTGGGCCGCCGCTGGCGGCGCGCTGCGCCGCTGCCCGGCCAAGCAGCGACCGCGCCACCCGGTCCGCCCACGCGGCAGTGGCCCGGTCATCGCCGCCCCGACTGGTAGACTGCCTGAGACATGCTCGCCTCGACTGCAGACAGTGCGCCGGCCGTTGCACGCGCACGCCGCCCAGGCACCCAACAGAGAGCTCCTCGCCCGCCAACCGCCGCTCGTCAGGCGTCGACGCGGGCGCCTGGGCCGACCGCCGCTTCGACGCGCGCATACCACTCCCGCAACGCCGCGCTCCCCCCCATCGCGTCCCCAAACGTGTCCGTCCCGCGCACCGCGCGCCACACGCCAAACGCCGACAGGTCGGCCAGGTCGGGGGACGCGCCGCCGGCAAAGGGCGCGCCGTCGAGCGCACCCGACACCCACTCGGCCGCGGCCGCCGCGAGCGCGTCGCGCGCCTCTCCGTCCACCCCGTACCGCTTGGCCAGGCGCCCCGCGATGGCCCACATCATGCCCGCGCCCACGACGCGCGAGGCGGCCTTTTCGAGCGCGCCCCCGAAATCGCCGGCCTCGGTGATGTAGTCGAACGTTTGCCACGCCTCCCGCCCCGTCCGGTAGATGTTCACCGTCACCACCTTGACCAGCCGGCCGTCGACCCAGCGCCGCCAGGCGGCCTCCTTGTCCGCGTCGGCGGCGGCCGCGCCGCGGCCGCCGCGCAGCCAGCCCCGGGCGCGCGGGGGGGCGGGGCCCCGGCCCGCGGCGCGCGCGGACGCGGCGATGCGGGAGATGATGGCGGACGAGTCGGCCAGGGTGTCGCCGTCGATCAGGGCGACCGGCACTTTTTTGGCGCCCGGCGCGGCCGCTTTCAACTGCCGCTTGGTCAGCGGCGACACCTCCACCGCCACGTACGGCACCCGGTAGTAGTCGAGCACGGCTTTGACCTTGCAGCAAAAAGGGCAGACCTCGTACTGGAGGAGGGTGACCGGGGTCGAGGGGAGCGGGGGCGGGGTCGCCGGCAGCGCGTACACGTCAGCGCCACCCGCCTCGCTGGACGCCGGCGGTGGCGCCGGTTCGGCGGCCGCCCCGGGCGCGGCGGCGAACGCTGCGGCGGCGAATCCGGCAGCGGCGAGCGAGGGCGGCAGCGCCGAGCGCGGGCTGCGAGGTTGGGGGGGGGGGCATTGGGTCGGCGCGCCATCCCGCCTGCCCACGACGGCGCCCTCTCATTGCCACCGCATCGCTCACAATGTCCACGCGGCGGCGGCGGCGGCCGTCGCGGTCGTCGCGCCGCGGCCACCCGCGCTCGCCAGGCCGCGCGGCCCGACGGCGGCCGCTCGGCGGACGACGGCGACCAGGGTGCCCACGCCGCGGCGCATCATGGAAGAAGGCGCCTTGGGCGGGAGTGGGGGCGGCGAGGGACGTGCCGTGCTGTGGCAATCAGAACACGGGGACGCGCCGCCCCGCGTGCCGCGCCCGCGCCCGGCGTCTGTGGGCTGCCGGGCATCGCCTGGGCGCCGCCATGGCGCCCCCGGTGAGCGGGCGAGGGGACGTTCGATTGGCGCGGCGGCAGAGGCCGCCCGCTGCCGCCGCGCGTGACGTGCGCGCGGCCGGCATCGCGAGGACGCGTGTGACGCGGCGGCCTGCACGCCAGAGGGCCCTGGCCGTCTCCCACGCGCCGCGTCCCTGTTGCCGACCCTCCTCCCTCTTCCTCCAGCGCGGCGCCGCCCCCAAGCGGCGGCGGCAGCCGTCGCCGTCCCCCCCCCGGGAGCGCAGCTCGGACGAGAACGCGCGCCCGTGCGCGCGCTCGGGCTTGGGCCCAGCCTCGCCCGTGCCGTCGCCTGCGCCTGCAGCGTCGCCCGCTTTTGAGGTGGGCGACTCGGACCACGACGAGGGCCCGGCGGCGGCTGCCGCGATCGCGGCACCGCCGACCCCTCTCGACGAAGACGACACCGCCGCCCCTCCCCCGTGGACCCCGCCCCCCGGCGTCGGCACCCCCGGCCAAGTCGCCCGCATCACCCTGCGCGACTTCATGTGCCACGCGGCCCTGGACGTCGCCTTTGGCCCGCGCGTCAATTTCGTGTCGGGCGCAAACGGCTCCGGCAAGTCCGCCCTCCTCCAAGCCCTGCAACTCGCGCTCGGCGTCCGCGCCGCCGCCACCGGGCGCGCGGGCGCGGCGGCCGGCCTGGTGCGCAGCGGGGCGAGGGAGGCGAGGGTGGAGGTCACGCTGTGGAACGCGGGCCCCGACGCGCACCGCGCCGACACGTTTGGCGCCTCGCTCACCATCGAGCGCCGCATCACCGCGTCCGGCGGCGGCTCCTGGCGCCTGCGGGCGGCCAGCGGAGCCACCGTCTCCGACAAGCGGGCCGACGTCGACGCGGTGCTCGACGCGCTGTCCGTCGACGCGGCCAACCCGGTCGCCGTCATGACGCAGGACGTCGCGCGCTCGTTCCTGGGCGCCGGAGGGGGTGACAAGAAGGCTGCCGAGAAGAAATTCGAGGTGTACATGCGGGCGACGCTCCTCGCGCGGTCCGAGGCGGCGCACGCGGGCGCCGCGGCGGCCGTCGAGGAAGCGGGGCGCCACGTGGAGGCCGAAGCCGGCCGCGTCGCCGACCGGCGGGCGGACGCGCGCGACCTGGCGGCCGCGGTGGAGCGGGCGCGGGCGCTCGAGGAGCACCGGGGCGACGTAGAGCGGTGCGAGCGCGGGGTGGTCTGGTCGCTCGCGCGCGGGCGCAGCGCGGCGCTCGCCGCGGTCGACCACCGCCTGGCCATCGCCGGCCCCGCGCGCCTGGCGGCCGCGGCTGAAGACGCGGCCGCGGCCGACGGCGACGTGGAAGCCGCCGACGCGGCGGTCGAGCGGCACGGCGCGGCGGGCGCGGCGGCGGCGGCAGCGCTCGCGGCCGCCGCGGCCGACCGGGACGCCGCCCTCGCCGCCGCGCGGACCGCCGACAAGGACGCGCGCAAGGCGGCGCGCGAGGCGGACGAGGCGGACGCGGCGGCGGCCAAGGCGCGGGGTGAGCTCGACGCCGCGGCGGCCGCCGCGCGCGGCGCGGCGGCCGACGGCGGCGCTGCGCACGTCGCGGCCCAAGCGGAAGCCGACGCCGACGTCGCCGCCACCGGCGAAGCCGCCGCCCTGGCCATGACCGCCCTGCGCGATGCGGACGACGCTGTCGGCACCGCCGCGCGCCGCGCGCGCGACGCCGACGACAACGCGCGCGCGGCCGACCGCGCGGCCGACGACGCCCGCCTCGACGCCGCCCGCACGCAGGCCGCCGCGTCGTCCGCCGACCGCGTGTTGCAGTTTACGGGGCGGCCCGAGGTGGCAAGGTTTGCGGCGGGCCTCGCGCGGCGCGACGCGGGCAGCGCGCGGCTGCGCGCGCCCGCGGCCGGACCGCTCGGCGCCCTCGTCCGCGTCGCCCAAACGGCCTGGCTGCCCGCGCTGGCGGCGTGCATGGACAACCTGGGCGGTGCGTACCTGGCATCGAGCCAGGCCGACGCCGACGCGGTCGTCGCGGCGGCCACGGCGGCGGGCGCGCCGCGGACGCGCTGCTACGCTGTCGACCCCGACCGGCCCCCCATCGTCCCCGCCCCTCTCGCCGGCGGCCGCACCTCCCTCCTGTCCCAACTCGCCCTCGCCCCGGGCGCGCCGCCGTCCCTGGCCAACCTCTTGATCGACGTCGCGTCGGCCGACCGCGTCGCGCTGGCCCCCTCGGACGCCGCCGCCCGCGCCGCCGTGGCCGACCGGGGCGTGCATTCGGCGCTCACGCCCGACGGCGCGCGGTACCAGCGGCGCGGGGAGACGGTGACCGCGTTCCCGCCGCCGCTGCCGGCGCGCGTCAAGCCATTTCAGGCGGCCGCGGGCGCGACGCCGGCCGACGTCAAGCGGGTGGCGGCGGACGCGAGTCGGGCGTCGGCGGCGGCCAAGAAGGCGCGGTCGGCGGCGGTGGCGGCAAAGAACGGCGTGGCGGCCGCGCGGACCGCGTTCGATGCCGCCCGCTCTGCCGTCCGCGCCGCCAACAAGGCGCGCGACGACGCCAAGGCGCGCGCGGCCGCGGTGCGCGCGGCAGGCCTGGACGCGGTGGGCGCGACCCAGGGGGGGGGGGCTGGGCTCGACGCGCTGGTGGAGGCGGATGAAGGCGCGGCGGCGCGCGCGGCCGCCGCGCGCGACGCCGCCGACGCAGCGACCGCCGCCGCTTCTGAAGCTCGCGCCACGGCCGACGCCAAGACGGACGCGGTCGCCGCCCTCAAGGACGGCGCGGCTTCGGGCCTGGCGGATCTCGAGGCGCTGGCGGCCGCGGCCTCGACCGCCCGCTCGCGCGCGCGGTCCGCGGCCGACGCCGTCGCCCGCGTGCGCGCCCAGATGGACGCATACGCCGCCTCCCGCCCCGACCTGGCCCAGCAGGCGGCCGACACCGAGGCCGCCGCGCTGGCGGTGTGCTCTGCGGCCGACGGCCACGCGGCGCTCTCCGCGCTGCGCTCCTCCGGCGCCCTCCCCCCCCGACCCGACCCCCGCCCCGGCGCCAACGCGGCGGCCGACGCGGCCAAAGCGGCCGAAGCCGACGCCGAGCGCCTGGCCCGGCGCGCGGCCCGCGCGCGCGCCGCGCTCGCCGCGGGCGAAGCCGCCGCCGGCGGCGGCCTCGCCGACCTGTCGGCCGCCCTCGCGGCCGCCACCGCCGCCCGCGACGCCGCCGTCGCCCGCCTGCGCGCGCACGCGGCCGTCCTGCGCGCGCTGCAGGACGGGCTGGCGCGGCGGGTGGAGGAGTTTCGGAGGATGGACCGCCAGGTGGAGGAAGCGGTCAACCGGCGCTTTGTGCGCTACATGCACCGCAAGGGGCACGTGGGTCAGATTCGGGTCGACCGGGTTGCGCGGACGCTCGACATCCGGGTCGTGGTGGCGGGGGGGGCGCCGGGGGCCGACGGCGGGAGGGCGCCAAAGGTGGGACCAGAGGGATGGTGGGGCTGCCTCGCACCCCGCGCGGGCACGGCTGTGGCCCACGCACGCCCCAAACGCCACCCCCACCTCCTCTTCAGGTCCGGGACTTGCGCCAGCTGTCCGGCGGCGAGCGCTCGTTTGCCACCGTCTGCTTCGCCCTCGCCCTCGGCGAATTCACGGCGTCCCCCTTTCGCGCCATGGACGAGTTTGACGTCTACATGGACGCGGTCAACCGGCGCGTGTCCCTGGCGTCCCTGCTCCAAAACGCGGCCGACGCGGCCCACCTCCAGTTTCTGCTGCTGACCCCGCAAGACGTGGCCGCCGTGCACGCGGCGCGGGACGAGGTGGCGGCGCGGGGGGGGGTGCCGCCTGGGTTTCTGCGGGTCATCACGATGGCGGCGCCTGACCGTGGCGGGGGGGGGGAGGGGGCGGGGGGGGGGCCGGGGCGCGGCGGCGGCGGCGCCGAGTGAGCCGCCGGTGCTGTCGCTGTCTCTCCCTTTCTGTCTGTAGTGTTGTCGCATGCGCCCGGCGGCGGGAGAGAGGTGGATGGAGGTCGCGAAAGCCCCCCGCGCGCTACACAGCGCCGGGCCCAAAAACCAAACCCTCCTTTCTCTCTCCTCTCTCTCCCATCACCCACACGGCGCCCCCGCGCCACCGCACGAGTCGGCGACCCCGATGCCGTGCTGGGTAGGGCACGAGGCGGCGGCCAGGGCGAGCCCCGCGGCGATCGAGTCGCGGCTGAGGCCGCCCAGCCCGGCCGCGGTGGCGAGAGTGGGTCCATCGCAGCCACACCCAGCCGCCGCAAACACCGCCAAATCGGCGCAGCAGGCAGCGGGCGGGTTGGGCGACCGCGCCGCGCGCGCGGCGCAGTCGAGGCCGGGGATGGAGCCCGCGTCGCCGCCCAGGGCGAGCAGGGCGCCGGTGGATCCGGAGCAGGCGCCGGTGGCCAGGGTGAGGCCGAGGGAGGCGCAGTTGTTGTGGGCTGGGGGGGAGAGGGAGGAAGGGTGGTTGGGTCGCCGCGCGGGGCGCTGTCGCCACCCCTGCGGCTGCCAACCTCCACCGACGGCCGCTCCCACCTACCTGGCTCGCCCTCGGCGGCGGCGGGGGCCGGGAGGGAGGACAGGAGCGCGACCGCGAGCGCGAGCGCGAGAGCAGGGGCCGTGGAGGCGGCGGCGCGGCGCGGCATGGTGTCGGCGGTGAAGGGGCGAGCCTGTCGGTGGCCGGTGGCGGCGGCGACGGGCGGCGGGGCGGGAGGGGCAGAGGTGTGTGAGCGGGCAGCCGCGCGGCGGCCGGCAGAGGAGCGCGCGCGCTCCCCGCCCACCCACCCCACCCCACCACCGACTGGCGGCGCGCGCCCACGAGCATGACACGGGCGCCGGCGGCCGCAAAGAATCCTGCCCCCCGCCCCGGCGTTGGAACAATGACCCCCCCACACTCTCCCCCCCCCCCCGCCCCCCCGTCACATGCGCATCACCGCGTTGCTCGCCCCCCGCAGCGTAGACGTCATCCGCCCCGCGGCGTACCCGTTGGACCAGGCCGCCGGGTCGGCGCCGTGCTTGGCCGCGGGGCCGGCTTCCGCCTCGGCAACCGCGGCAGCCGCGTTTTCGGCGCGCAGCCAGTCGGTCACCTGCTCCAGCAGGCGGCCGGCGGCTAATTGCGGGAGCTCTTTGGCCTCGCAGAATTGGCGCATTTGGCCCCGCGCGAGAAACGCGACGTGCGTCGGCCACGCGTCGAGGCCGTCAAAGATGTGCGTCGCGTACACAATGGTCGCGCCGCGGACGTCGCACTCCTTGATGAGGTAGGCCATCAAGTCGGCGCGGCCGAGGACGTCCAAATCGACGGTGATCTCGTCCAGGAGGAGAATTTTAAACTCGCGCGCGAGGCCCATCGCGATTTGCACGCGCCGCCGCTGGCCGTCGGACACGCGGTGCATGCGCCAGGTGGGGTCGATGTCCAGGACGCGGATGAGCTCCGCGACGCGTTCCGGCGTGCCGCCGGGCGCGCGCGACAACATTTCCCCCGCCGGCACGTCGGCCGCCAGGGGCACCGCGTACCCCGCGAACGCGACTTCCCGCTCCCAGTTACCGCCCAGGTAGGAGAGGAGGCCCGACGAGGCGAGGTGGACGTCATGGAACGGCGACCCCCCCAAAACGGTGACCGCGCCCTTGGCCACCATGTGCTGCCCGCCCAGCACGCGCAGCAGGGTGGTCTTCCCGGCCCCGTTGGCGCCCAGGAGCAGGGTGCGGGATCCGGGGGGGAGGGACAGGTGGAGGTCGGTGACGACGGGCGGGACGCCGGCGAGCGGGCGGCCGTCTGGGAAGGGGGGGTCCGGGGGGTTGGCGCGTCTCGTCAATGGCCCCAGCGACGCATGCCAACCCCCTCTCTCTCTCTCCGCACCGATGTCCGGGTAGCAGAACGAGAGGCCGCGCACGGCAATCGCTGGCTGCTCGCCGGGCGGCGCCGCGGCCGCTGCCGCCGCCTCGCCGGCGGGCGGCGCTGCGGCGGCGTCGACCGCGGGCGCGGCGGCGGGCGCGGCCGCCTTCCCCGCCGCGCGCGCGAATGGGCCGTCCGTCGGCAGCTCGGCCGCGGCGAGGTGCGTGGCCAGGGACGTGCCGGGCGCGGCCAAGGAGGTGGGGCGGCCGACGACGGGGTGGAGGGGCATTGGAGGGAGGGGGGATGGGGGCGCGGGGCCGCGGCGGGGTGTGGCGCGACGAGGGGCTGCCGTTCGGTTTCGTTGTTTCGCGCGAATTGCCGGCCGGGAGCGTGTGTCGATGGCTGTTGGTCGCCAATATGTGTGGCGGTCGCCGCGGGGCGGGCGGCGGCGTGAAGAGGGCGGGAACGCGGAGCGACCGCGTGCGTGCGCGAGCGCGGCCCCGTCGCCGCGGCTCCGGCCGCGATCCAATGGCCCCGAAGTCTCTCGTTGGTGTGCTACACCGCGCCACGAAAGCGTTCAGGAGGGACCGTGGCTGGAAAGAGGGTTGAGGGCCCGCGCCGCGCGGTCGCCGCCGCGTCGCTCGGCGTGTCGGCCGCCGCCCCTCCCTCGGCACGCATCTCCATGCCGCTGGACCGGCGCGGGGTGGTGGGCCGCGTGTGGCGCCCCGCCAAAAGGTGCTGACGCGGACACGCACGCCCGGAGATATGCAGCAGCGGGGGAGCGGGGTCTGTCCGCGCCGCCCGCCTCGCGCCCCCCACACCACTCCACCCCACCCTCTGCCGCCTCCCCCAACCCGGTGCGTCGGTCGGCCGCGCCCGCCGCCGGGCCTCGATGGCGGCCGCGGCCGCCGGTTTGCGGCTGCGCGCGATGGCCACATCGAGGCGTTCCGCCCGCGCCGCCCCCAACCCTAACCCGCGGCGCCCGCGCGCGACGCGCACACGTCCACCGCATGCGCCTGGGCGGGAGGGGGGGGCGGCGGCGCGCGGGCGCGCCCGCCGCGGCGCCGCCATGCACCCGGCGGCCGCGCGCCGACTAACACCCTCCCCCCCCCCCCCAGCCGCCTCCATGCGCGCCTGCATCATCGTCACGCTGTTGGCCGCGTCTGCCGCGGTCGCGGTCGCGCGTCCGGGTGCGTGGAGGGGGTGGGTTGGGGCGCCTCGCGTCCAGGCCCAGCGTGTCCGCGGCGTGGGGCCCTGGCCGGCGCCCTCCCGCCCCTCAATCCCCGCGGACGCGTCGGGCGCCGTAATCTCACATCGCTCGCGGGGGCCGATTGCGCCGCGCGCCCGGGCGGCGGCGAGAGCGCGGCGACGCGCGCCTGCATCCCTCCGCCTCGCACACCTCCCTCCCACCCCCAAACCCTCCGTTCCTCCAGACCCCGCCACGCGCGCCACCTCCCCCCTGGGCGCCGGCTTTGTCGCCGCCAAGCCCGGCCAAATGTGCGCGGCCGCCTGCGCGCGCCCCGCCACCTTTGCCGAGTTCGGCGGCGACCGCGTCACCGCGCTCTGCTCCGCCGTGCGCGCCGACGGCACGCGCGCGGCCGGGTGGCAGCTGGCGTCGGGGAAAGCGACGTGCACCATCGTCGACGGCGCCGAGGCGGTCGCCGCCGCCGACTACGCGTGCCTGTGCCTCGACGCGGGCGAGGCGCAGGGCCTCTCGCGCGGCCGCGCCGGCACCGCGTGCGAGACCACTTGCGACAAGTCCCTGCTCGGCGACGCCGGGCGCGCGGTCGCGGTCGGCGGCGGCGACCACGCGTGCCTGGCGACGGCCGAGCAGGGGGTGCAGAACCGGTTTGCGTCCGAGGTCGCCCCCGGCGCCTGCGTCGGCGCGCGCGGGCCGGCCGCGGTCGGCACCGACCAGTACTCGTGCGTGTGCGTGTTCGACACGGCGGCGCGGGCCGCGGCCAAGGCGCCGGCGGCGGGGCCGAAGCGCGGCGAGGTGTCGGTCGCGTCGGCCGAGCCCTGATGATCGATGCGGCGCTGGCGCCGCGCGCCGCCTCTCTAATACCCTCTACCTAGTGACCCCAGCCAACGCCCAGACACACGGGCGCGCGGCCGGCCGCTTCCACCCCTGCCTCGGAGCGCGCCGCCGCGCGCCGCCCTTACACAGACGACTCGTCCCTCCCCACCCCCTCTCTTTACGTCCCCCATGACCACCGCACCCGTTTTGTGCCTGTCGGCCGGCGGGCGGGCGGGGGCTTGTGGGGCGCGCGCCTGGGGGGCGGCCAGTGGGTCGCTTCGTCGACCCCTCTGGCTTTGCCCCCTTGGCGCGCCGCCCTGCCCCCCGCACGCCGCGCGCGGCCCGACTCTCCTCGCCCGCCCGCCAAAAGCCTTTCGGTCCCGCGATGGCGGCGCCCCGGTTTTGCCGGTCGACCGCACGCGCGCCCGCGCGCGCGCGCCTCAACACCCCTCCCCCGCCGCCGCCGCCCGCCCCGGGCGCGCCGTGTCGGTTTTCGAAAACTTGACTCGGCTCGCTCGCGGTGGTCGGCGGCGGCGCGGGGCGGCGGCAAGCGCGCCGCGGGCCGTGGCGGCGGGGCGCCGCCGCCGCGCGCCGGGGGCTGGCGGGCTCTCGTCGCTGAGCCGACCCGATCACGTGTGCGTGTAACAGGGGCCCACCCGGGCAATCCTGGGCACTGGTGGGGAGGGGAGGGCGCGGGGGTGCCGCCCGCCTGCCGCCAGTCTCGTCGCTCCCTCCCCGGGCCCGCATGTGGGCCCGCGCGCCCGGCCCAGCGCCAAGGGCGGCGGCCGCCGGCCATCCGGCGACTTTGCGCCCCGGGCCTCGCCCGGTGGCGGCCGCCCGCCACCGGGGCGCGATGACCGCCGCCGCCCTCCCTCACCACCCTCTCTTCGCCCCCGCCCCCACCCCCGCCGCCTCCTCCGCCCGCTTCACGGCCGCCTACATCACAGCCGCCGGCGTCGCCGCCCTGGCCGCGCCCCAGCCGCTGGCGGACGCGGTCTTCGGCCCCGGCGTCCTGCCGACGCTCTGGGCGCGCGTCCTGGGCTGCCTCGCCGCCACCTTTGGCGCCTACTACGCCGCCGTGTTTGTGGGAGACGTTGAGGAGTCGAAGGAGGGCGGAAAGCCGTCCCCAGTCGCTCTCTCTTTCTATCGCTCGACCGTGTGGGCGCGCGCCGCGCTCGCCGCCGCCCTGGCCGCCCTGGCCGCGGCGCACCGTGCGCCGGGCCTGCTGCTGCTGGCGGCCGCCAACGCGGTCGGCGCGGGCGCCATGGCGTGGGCGCTGGGGCGGAGTTAGACGGAAGACGGAGGCTCGGCCCCGCTTCACACGGCCGCCCGCCACCCATCCACCCCCCAAAATCAGCCCCGCGCGCGCGCGCGAACCCGGCATGTGGCGTGCAACCGCCGCCGGTGCCCCCGCCGTCCCCCGTCTCACTTTTTGGCAAACTGCACCTTCTCCCGCCGCCCCCCCGCCGGCGGCGCCCGCGCTTTCTCGTGGCTCGCCAACTCGGCCGGCACGCGCGCCCCTGACGCCTCCAGCAGTTGCTTGAGCTCGTAAAAGGTGTCGGCGTCTTTGAGCGTGAGAAAGGTGGCCGCCTCGCCCTTGGCCCCCGCGCGCCCCGTGCGCCCGATGCGGTGCGTGTACGCCTCCACGGACGCCGGCATGTCGTAGTTGACGACCAGGGTGACGCCCGCCACGTCCAGGCCGCGGCCGGCGACGTCGGTGGCGATCAGGATCGGGCACTCGCCCGACCGGAACGCCGCGAGGCCCGCCTCCCGCGCGTCCTGCGCCCTTCCCCCGTGCAGGGTGACCGTGCGCCGGCCGGACGTTTCCAGGCGGCGCGCCACGTCGTCCGCGGCGGCGCGCGTGTTGACGAACACGATCGCGCGGTCCCCCCTCCCGACGCGCGCCATCTCCGCCGCGAGCGCCCCCGCTTTCTCGTTGTCCTTGACCATGCGCACCCGCTGCGTCACGGTGGTGGCCACGTTGCCCGCGCGGCCGATGGTCACCACGACGGGGCGGCGCAGGTAGGCGCGCGCGAGGCGTTCGACCGCGGCGGGCATCGTGGCGGAAAACATGTAGGTGGTGCGGTAGACGCGCCCTTCCTCCTCCACGGCCTCATCCTCTCCTTCCGGCTTCATGCTCCCCGCGGGCATGGCGTCGAGCACGGCGACGACTTGGGGCTCGAAGCCGAGGTCGACCATGCGGTCGGCCTCGTCCAGGACGACGTAGTTGCACTGGTTGAGCACAGCGTAGGCCTGGAATGGTGGTGGTGGGGGAAGGGGGGGGGGGGGGGGGGGGGTGGGTGAGGAAGGGGCAGGAGAGCGCGCGCGGCGCTCGGCCCGGGTCCCAAGCCTCACTCCCTTGCTCGTCTACTCCCCTCTCACCTTTTCCAGGCAGTCGTTCAGCCGCCCCGGCGTCGCCACCACGATCTCGCACCCCTGCCGCAGCTTGAAGCCTTGGTCCTCGATCGACTGCCCGCCGACGACGGTGACGACACGGTACGGGCCCCCGCCGCCGCCGCGCGTGTGCCGGGCCTGGGGGTGGGGGGTGCATGGTGTGGGAGGCGTGCGCAGGACGTTGTCCGGCGCTCAAACCCGCCACCACCCCCCTCCTCTCCCCTCCACTCGCCAGTTTCCGCGTCTCCTCCTCGATCTGCTGCGCGAGCTCCCGCGTCGGCGCCAGCACGACCGCGTATGGGCCGTGCTGGGCAGCGGCTTCGTCCATGGGGGGCTGCCCCATGACGTAGGTCTGGGGGGAGAGAGGAGAGGGAGGGGAAAGGGAGTCGGCGCCGGTGCGAGCGCGGCGGGCGCCCGACCCGACCACCACCACCCTCCTCCACCCACCAGCATCGGCAGCGCAAACGCGGCTGTCTTGCCGGACCCGGTCTCCGCGATGCCGATCACGTCGCGCTGCTTGAGGCCGAGCGGGATGGCGGCCATTTGGATCGGCGACGGCTTTGTGTAACCCGCCTCGCTGACCGCGTCGAGCAGCGCTTTGGGGAGGCCGGACTCGGTCCACGTGCGCATGGGGAGGCCGGCGCGCCCAGACCCCTTGTAGCCGATGTTGAAGTCTTCGCGGAAGATGCGCCAGTCGCGCTCGGTCATGGCGGTCAACGGCTTGGCCGACCAGTGGTCGCCCGCAGCGCGGTCGTACCCCACAAAGGACGCGGCGGCGGCGGCGGCGGCGGCGTCGGTCGCGGCGTGGGCCGCCGTCGTCGCGTCGCCGGCCGCCGCGCGCGCGCGCGCGGCGCTCGCCGCCGCGACGCTCGCCGCCGCCTTGACCTGCTCCCGCACGTCCACGCCCGCGCGCCGCCCCCGCCCAAACAGGAGGGCGGCGTCCGACGCCGCGGTGCGGGGCACGAGTGGCGCCGCACCGGGCGCGGCGCCCGTGTCGTCGCCCGCGTCCCAATCAAACACAAAGCGCGCCCGGTCGGCCGCTTTGTACACCTTTTTCTTGGCGGCGGGCTCGCCCATGTAGTGCGCGCGGATGGCGGCCAGGGCGGCGGCGTCGGTCGAGGTGGTGGTGTGAGGCGCGGGCGCGCGGCGGTCGTCGCGGCGGTCGGGGCGGCGGTCGTCGCGCCGGTCGTCGCGGCGGTAGTCGCGCCCGCGGTCGTCGCGTCTGTCGTCCCTGCGGTGGCGGTCGTCGTCGCGGCGCGGCGGCGGCGGCGGCGCGCGCGGAGGCGCGGCCGCCGCGCGCGACGCCTCGACCGCCTCCCGGCGGCGGGCCAGTGCCTGCTCCTCGCGCTGGGCCTTGCTCATGAACACGGGCTGAAGAGGGGAGAAGAGGAGAGAGGGGGTGGGCGGGCAAACGCGGGGGGCGCCGCCTCGCGTCGGCCGCCCGCCCGCACTCTCCCTCTCGCCACCCATGCCCCCATACCTTGGCCTGGGCTTCCGCCTCCTCTTTCTTCTGGCGCAGCAGCTGCTCCAGCGAGAGCGGCTCGCGCCGCGCCGGGGGGGCGGCGGGGCGCGCGTCCCGGCGGCCCGCGTCGCCGTCATGGCGGCCGGCATCGCCGCGAGCCGCGTCCCGGCCGCGCGGCGAGCGCGAGCGCGAGCGCGAGCGCCGCATCGGGGAGCGCGAAAGCGGCGCGGCGGGCGGCCTGGCGCGGGCGGCGGCCTGTGTCGCGCGGCGCTGCGCTCGTCGACGCCTGGCGTGGGCCGGTCGGCGCGAGACAATGAGGCCCGCCCGCCGCCGCGACTCGGCCGTTGCCCACTCTCCGCGCGGCCATGCACCAGCCCGCGCCCCCGCCGCCCCCTGCCTCGGGCGGCCGCACCCTCATCGACGCCTGCACCTTCCCCTGCGGCTCCCTCGCCGGCATCCCCGTGCGCGTGCACGCGCTCTTTGCTGTCGCGCTCGTGCTCGGCGTCCTCTCCCAACTCGGCCGCCCCTGGCAGGCCATGGTGTGGGCGGCACTCCTGTACGGCCCCGTGCTCGCGCTCACCGTGGTGCTGCACGAGCTGGGGCACTGCGCCGCGACGCGGCGGTGCGGCGGGTCGGTGCACTCGATCCTGCTCTGGCCGCTCGGCGGCCTCGCCTACGTCGGCCACACCGCCAGCCCCGGGCGGGACCTGGTCGTGGCCGTCGCCGGCCCCGCGACGCACGTGCCGCAAGCCGCGCTGTGGGTCGCGCTCGAGCTCGCCTCCATGGCCGCGGCCGGCCGCGGCGCGCGCCTGCAGTGGGCCGTGTGGCCGCCCTGGAACAATGTGTGGCTGGCCCTGGTGACGGGGGCCGTCCAACTCAACGTCTCCCTGTTCGCGTTCAACCTCCTCGTCCCCGCCTACCCCTTGGACGGCGGCCGCGTCTTCGCCGACGCGTTGCTCCTGTGCGGCGTCCCGGTCAAGCTCGCGGCCTACATCGTTTCCGGCGTGGGCGTCGCGGGCGGCGTCGTGGTCGTCGGCGCGTGCATCGGCCTGCGCGCCTTTGTCGGGGTCGCGGTCGGCGCCTGGATCCTGTTTGCCTCGTTTGAGCTGCTGTCGGCCGCGGTGGGGGGGCGGGCGGCGGAGCACCCGCTGTTTGACTTCGGGGGGGGGGGGAGTGGAGGGGGGGGGGAGTCGGAGCCGCCCGCGTGGCCGCCGCAGGCGATGCCGCCGCCCCGGTAGAAGCGCATGACATAGAGGGCGCGACGGAGGGCGTGTGAGGCGCGTCAAGTCAGCACGCGGGCGCGGGGCATCCCTCCTCCCTCGTCCGCCTCTCTCAAAAGCCGAGCCCCGCAAACGGGTCCCCGCCCTTGGCGCCCGCGGCCGGCGGCGGGGCGCGGGAGGGCGACATCGCGGCCGGCGCGGGCGGCGCGGCGGGGGGGGGGGCGGCGGCAAACGGGTCGGCCGCGCGCGCGGCGGGCGCCGACGCAAACGCGTCCCACGCCGGCGGCGACGCGGGGGCGGCGGCGGCTGCGGACCCGGCAAACGCGTCCCACGCGGGCGCGGGGGCGGGGGCGGGGTAGAGGGTCAGGGCGGCCAAGAGGTCGACCTCGGGCGCGGCGGCCGCCGCGGGCGCCGCCGCCGGCGCCGCCGGCGCCAGCAGGTCGGCCAGCAGGTCGACGCCCGCTGGCGCAACCGCCGCCGCCGGCGCGCGGGGCGCCGCGATGGGCAGCGCGGGCCCGAGCGAGGCCGCGACGCGGGGGTCGACGACCACGTCGGAGAGCCGCTTCCCCTTGCCCGCCCGGGGGGCGGCAGCCGCCGCCGACGCGGGCCTCGGCGTCCTCGCAGCTTCCGCCTCCAGGCGTTGAATGCGCGCCGCGGTCGCGGCGACGGGGTCGGCTGCGGGCGACGGCGGCGTCGCCGGGGCAGCAGACGCGCCGCCGCCGCCAAACCCCGCAAACCCGCCGGCCACCGGCCGGGGCGCCGACGACGACGACGCGCCGTAGGAGCCCGCGTACGCGGCCGCGGGCGCGCCGCTGGCGCCGCCGCCGCGCGCGGCCGACAGCGCGCGCGGCGGCGGCCGGTCCCGGCCGCCGCCAGAGGAGCCGACGCCGCCATACTTTGTCGCGTTCGCCGCGGCGGCGTCCCTGGCCGCGGCCAGGGACGCTGGGTCGGCCACCACGTCCGCCAGGCGCTTCGCGCGCTCGCGCACGTTGACCCCCTGGTCCCGCCCCCGCTCGTCCCGGTGCTCGAAACCGGACAGACGCTCCAGGAGGGCGGCGTTGGACGCTAATTCGCGCCCCACGGCGGGCGGGCCGTGGCGGGCGAGGTGGTCCAGAACGAGGAGAGCTTTGTAGCATTTCCGCCAGTCCCCCCCCGTCGCCTGCAGCCGGCGGCCAAGGACGGCCATGATCTGGTTGTACGACTCCCGGTCGAACGAAGCGCGGGCCAGGTCTGGGGGTGGGGGCGAGGGGGTGTCGGCGCGCGCGCGGACCAGACCACCTCCCTTCCCCCACCCTCCCTTGTCCCTCACCCGCCATCGCCGCGCCGTGCGGCCCCCAGGGCTCGCCGTTGGTCGCCTCTTCCGCCGCGATCTCCACTTCAGAGAGGTTGAGCGCGTACTTCTTCACCCCCCTCAAAGCGGCGTCCCTTGCCGACGCCAGCGGGGTGCCGTCCAGCTTGCGGTCGAGCTTCTTGATCCAGTCCATGGTGCAGGGGGGTGGGCGGGAGGAGGCGAGGTGGCGCGCGGCGCGCGATGGGACAGCGCGCGCGGGGCACCGCGCGCGGGCGGCGGCGGGGAGACGCGGTGGGCTTGGGCCCCGGCCGCGGGCGCGGGCGGCGGCCCGGGCGGCGGGGGAGGGGGCGGCGCCAGAGTGTGCAGCGTCGCTCACGCCCCTCGACCACCTCCTCGCTCTTCCGTAGCCTCTGTGCCGCCCCGTCACACGAGCGCGAGCCCCAGGCCGCGGCACACATCCTCCATGACCACCCACACCCACGCTCAAGCCGTCGCGTCCCCTACTCGGGCGCGCGCGCGACGACGCCGCCCCCCGCGCGGCGCGCGCCACCACCCCCACCACCCCCCTCCGGCGCGACGCTGACCACGAACGACGACCGGCGCGACGCCGCGCCCGACGACGCGGCCGACGGCGCGGAGCCGCCGGGGCGCGAGGCGGCAAAGGCGCCGCCGGAGCCGGGCGTCGCGGCCGCGCCAGCGGGCGAGAACGCCAGGCCGCCCGCGGCGCGCCCGCCGGACGACCGGATGGACGACCGCCCGTCCGAGCTGGCCGCGCTGGGCGGGCCCACGAGGCGCGCGCCCAGGCCGCCGGCGGCCGAGCCGCCGAGCGGGCCGCCGCCGCCGCGCGCCGCGCGCCTGCGGCGGCGCGCTTTGGCCACCTTGGACACCACCGCCGCGCCAGTGAGGCCGGTCAGGGCGGCCAGGGCGACGGGGACCGCGATGGCGGCGGTGCGGGAGGAGGCGTTGTCGAGGGGAGGAGGGGGCGGGGTGGGCGCGCGCGCGGGGCCGGCGGCGCCGCCGCCCACCCCGGCCCCGCGCGGCTGCACAGACTTGTCGATGGACGTCGTCGCCGCGTTGCCGCCGGGGGCGGTGGAGTTGGCGGGGGCGGGGGCGCCGGCGGCGGCGACGGCTGCGGCGGCGGGGCCGGCCGCGCGCGCCGACGGCTTGGGCGCCGCCGCCGCTTCCCCGCCGCACTGCACCGGCGCACATTTCCCTTCCTTGGCCGCCTTGTACGCGCCCGTGTCCACAACGAACGCGCCCGCGAGGCACGCCCCGGCGCCGCCGAGCGGCGTGCACGCGGCGGCCGCCGCGAGCGAGCGCGCGACCTCCGCAGCAACCACCACGCCGTCGCACGCCCACACGTCGGCCGTGGCGGCGTCGGCCAGGACTCGGGTGGCGCAGGAGGGGGGAGGGGCGGGCGGGCGGCACGCGGGGGAGGTCGGCGCCGGGGTCGCGGGCGCGGTCGGCGTCGGCGTCGCGGCCGCGGTCGTCAGCCGGGGAGGCGACACAGCCGACGGCGCGAGCGAGGTGGGAGGAGGCGGGAGCGTGGCGGCGGGCGTGGTCGGCGGCGGGGTCGAGACCGACGTCGGCGCCGGCGCCGCGACCGCCGGCGGCGCGCGGGGCGACGCCGCCAGCAGCGCGGGCTCGCGCTTAGGCACGATGGCAACGGAGGCGGCCGGCGCGGGCGCGGCGACAGGCTCGCTCGCGGCGGCGGCCGGCGCGGGCGCCGGCGTGCCCCCCCCTTTCTTGCACTTGACACCCACCCCCGACCCACACGGCGTCTCCACGCACGTCCCGTTGACGACGGCGTCGTACAGGGACGCGTCCACGACGGCGGCGCCGCACGCGACCGCGCCCGCGGCGCGCGCACACGGACCGGCGCGCAGGGTGGCGACGAGCTCGGGCGCCAGCGAGTGAGGGCAGCCGACGGGCAGCGTGCAGGTCAGGCCGCACGCGGGGAGGGAGGGAACACTCGCAGAGGCGGCGGGGCGCGTGGCGGGAGGCGTGGAAGCGGGGGGAGGAGTGGTGGTCGCTGGCGGCGGCGGCGCGGTCTCCGGTGGCGTCTGCGTGGTCTCCGGCGGCGGCATGGTCGTCGCAGGCGGTGGCGTGGTCGAAGCGGGCGGCGTGGTGGCCTCCGGCGGCGGCGGCGGCGGGGCGGCCGCCGCGGGCGTGGGCGGCGCGGCAACGGTCGCCTCGGGCGTGGGCGGCACGACCACCACCGCCGGCGGCGCCGGCGACGCCATCGAGGGAGCCGCCGCAGGCGCCAGGCCGCGCGGCACGGCGGCGGGCGCGGGCGGCCGCGCGCGCGCGCGCCGCGCCGCCGTGGGCGCGGGCGCCTGCGCGCCTGAGCAGGCCTTGACGCTCCCGCTCTCAGCGCAAGACCGTTTGCAGGATCCGCGCGCCGCGGCCGCAGCGTCGGGCGAGACGAGGAGGCCGCCCGCGCACACGCCGTTAAGCGGCGCGCATGCCGCGGCGGCCGACGCCACGGATTCCGACGCAAAGGAGACGCCGTCGCACACCCAGAAGCAAAGACTGGTGATGCAGGAGGGCGGTGGAGAAGGTGAAGGGGAGCGGGAGGGGAAAGAGAGGCGCCCGCGAAAAAAACAGCCGCGCGAGTAACCGTCGCCCTTCCCACCCTCCACCACCCATCACCTCCCCGCCCCGTCGGGCATGCTCGTCACCACGACATCGCCCGCCACGCCGCGCCCGGTCCAGGGCGCGGGCGGGGTGCCGGCGGTGGTGGGGGGGGCGCACAGCAGGCCAACGGCCGCCGCCGCCAGCGCCAAGCGGGCGAGGGGCATAAAGGCGGTGGTAAAGTTGGGCGGGCGGGGCCGGCCGGGGGCGAGCCTCCGCAACGGCTGGGGAGACTGGCGGGCGCCGCGCGAGATAGGCGGGCGCAGACGCCGCGCGGCGGTTGGGGCTCTGCGCCCGGGCGGCCCTCTCTCCCGCCAGCACCATGCCGGCACCGCCCTCCCCGCCGCCGGCCCACTGCTGGGCGTGCGGCGCGGCGGCGCGCAGCGGCCCCGCATCGGGCGCGTGCGCCTGGTGCGGGGCCCTTGATGCGGCAGGGACGAGCCGGCGCAATGTCGGGGTGGTGGCCAGGTGTGTCGGAAGAGAGGGGAGGGAGGAGCCGGCCGACGCGCGCGGACGCGGGCCGACCCCGCCCCGTCCCTCGCAGCCTGGCGCGCCGCGGCGGGCGCGCGGTCTCGGTCATCTGTCTACTCTCCATCCAGGTGGCGCTCGTGGCCGCCCTGGCCGTGCTCGAGGCCGCCCCGCCCGCCGCGCGCGCCGCCCTCGGCGCCCTGGCCGCGGTCGCCGCCTTCAACGCGTCGCTGCACCTCATTCTAGCTGCTCTCGCACCCAAGCCGGCGCCGCCGGCCGCGCCGGCGTGGGCGCCGGGGCGCGTCGCCGCGGGGTCGCTGTCGCGCGTGTCGCGCTGCGCGCCCTGTGGAGCGCCGCGCGACACTGACGCCGCCCGCCACTGCACGCCATGCGGTGCCTGTGTGCCGCGCGACGCGCGCCACTGCGTGTTTATGGGGACGTGCGTTGGCGCAACGGGCCCCGGCGCACGCCACTTTGCTCTCACCCTCTTCTGGCTCTTTGCCGGCGGCGCCCTCGGCGTCGCGATATCGGCTTGGGCCCTGGTCGCCCGGCGGCGAGAGGTCGCCGCCCTGCTTGCCGACGCCGCCTACCCCCTCACCCCTTTCCGCCTCGCGACCGCGCTCCCGCGCGCCCTGCTGGCCGGCCCGCCCTGGGTGGTCGCGGCCTACTGCCTGGGCGGCGCCTGCGCGACCGCGGCGGCGGCCGTGGGAGCGGTGGGGGGCGAATTGTGGCGGGGGCTGGCGCGGCCGAGGGGAGAGAGCGTACGTTCGAGAGCGCGGGCCCTGTTTGGCGGCGCGCGCCACCCGGCGTTCTGGCTACTGCCGCCATGGGGCGCCGACGGCGGCGGCGGCGAGGGCAAGCGAGATTGACGCGAGGGGGAGAGAGACCGCGCCACTGTCTGTTTTCCTTTTCCCGGTTGAATGCAAGCACCGCCCCCGCGCGCTGCACGGGGCGGCCGCCGCGCCGCGAACGCGCGGCCGCCGGCCCCGACTCCCAAAGGCGCGCCCTCCCTTCCCTTCCTTTCTCAGTGCGCGCCGCCGTTGGCCGCCCCCACTTTGAACCCCGGCATCGGGAACGACGCGGCGAACGCCTCCACCCGGGTCCGCAGCGCGGGAATGCGCTTGTCCGACTCGAGCGCGGCGTTGAACGCTTTCAGCATCTTCCCGGTCGACGCTTGCACGTCCTTGCAGAGCAGCAGCGCCTCGTGCAGCATGTCGGCGACCGCCTCGAAGTCGGCCTCCTTCAAGCCGCGCGACGTCATGGCGGGCGCGCCGATTCGGCACCCGCCGGGCGCCATCGCCGACACGTCGCCGACGACCGCGTTTTTGTTGAGCGTGATGTGGGCCATGTCGCACACCTTTTCCATTTTGGACCCCGTGATGTCCTCCGGGCGCAGGTCCCACAGGACAAGGTGGTTGTCCGTGCCGCCGGTCACGATCGTGTAGCCGTACGAGACCAGGCGCGCGCCGAGCGCGGCCGCGTTCTTTTGCACCTGCGCTGCGTACGCACCGAATTCAGGCGTGGCCACCGATTTGAGGGCGACGGCCAGCGCCGCGATCTGGTGGTTGTGCGGGCCGCCCTGGAGCGAGGGGAAGACCGCGAAATCGATCTTGTCCTCGTAATCGTACGCGGTCCCCGCGGGCTCGCCTTTCTTGAGCCGGTCGGCCGGCTTGGGGCCGCGCCGGGAGAAGATCATGCCCGCGCGCGGGCCGCGCAGCGATTTGTGGGTGGTGGTGGTGACGACGTCGCAAAAGTCAAACGGCGATTTGAGCACGCGGGCGGCGATGAGGCCCGACGTGTGCGCCATGTCGCACATGAGCAAAGCGCTGAGATGAGAGAGGGGGTTCGGGGCGGGGACGGTGGGCGGGAGGCGTCGCGGCGACGTGTTCCCCTCGCCCGCGCGCGGGCCCGGCCCCTCTGTCTCTGCCCCTCCCTACCCGACTTTGTCCGCGATCGCGCGCAGCCGCGCGTAGTCCCAGTCGCGCGGGTAGGCCGACCCGCCGCAGATGATCATCTTGGGGCGGAAGTCGCCGGCCTGTGGAGTGGGGAGAGGAGGGAAGGAGAGGGGTCGGTCGGCGAAGCCGCGCGCGCGACCCCAACGCCCAACCCCGCACACCCCTCCCCCTCTCCTCCCCCCGACCTTCTCCTCGAGTTTGTCGTAGTCGATCCACCCGGTCTTGGGGTCGAGCTTGTAGGGGAGCGACTCGAAGAAGATCGACGTCGCGGAGACTTTTTTGCCGTTGCCCGTGTAGTACCCGTGCGTGAGGTGGCCGCCGGAGGGAAGGTCGAGGCCCATGATGCGGTCGTGCGGGTTGAGGAGGGCGGTGTAGACGGCCATGTTGGCGGGGGAGCCGGAGTAGGGCTGCACGTTGACGGCCCAGCCCGTCGGGTCGAGGCCAAACGCGGCGAGCGCGCGGTCTTTGCACAGGAGTTCGAGGCGGTCGGTGTTTTCGTTGCCGCCGTAGTAGCGCGCGTTGGGCTGGCCTTCGGAGTACTTGTTGGTGAAGCAGGAGCCGAGCGCTTCCATGACTGAGGGCGAGGGGGCGAGGGAGGGAGGAGGTCGGCGCGCGCGCGGCGTGCGCGGCGGCTTCTCGTCCCCGCCTCCCCCCTTCACGCACCCGGCATCGACGTAAAGTTCTCGCTGGCGATCAGCTCGATGCCCTGCCTGTGGGGAGGGAGGGAGGGAGGTCAGGGTCGGCGTTTGGGCGGCCGCCGGCGGCGGCCGTTCGAAAGGGCCGCGGCGCGGGCCGCGAAGGGCGCCTCCGCGCCGGGCCGACGGCCGCGGCCGACGCCATGGTCGTCTGTTCGCGTGCGCATCGCCTGCCGCATCGAGCGCGGGCGGCCGGCGGCGCGGCGGCCGCGCGGGCGGCGCGCCGGCATCCGCGGCCGCGCCGCCCCGCGCCGCGCCACCGACCCGCGCCGCCACCCTCACGCCGCGCCACCGCAGGACACCGCGCGCCGCTGGCGCGGGTCGGCGGGCCAGCCGCGCCCCTCCCGCGCCCCCCCCAACCCCCATCTCTTCTCACCATTGCCGGTTCTCCTCGTCCTTGATGATGCCGTACACCTCCGGGTCGGCGTCCACGAGGGGAGTGAGGGCGTCGGGGAAGACGGCGTCCATGGTGGCGGAGGTGGCCATGGCGTGGAGAGAGGCGGGGTGTGGAGCGAGGCGGCGCCGCGCTGCGGTCGCTGCTGCCCGCGCGGCCGACCTCGCCACGCTCTCTCAAGTGTTTCGTGCGGTAACAGACCCCATTCGCGAGTCGCGGCCGCCCAGGCCCCAACGCTCTACCCCTCTCTCTCTCATACCCTGTCCAGCCCGTCGCCGCCGCCGCCCGCCGCGAGCAGGGCGTACGCGTCCCCCGGCAGGGCTACCACGCACCAGGCGGCGGCGCGATCGGCGGCCGCCCCGGCGGCCGGCGGCCGGCCGCGGCCGGCCGCGGGCGCGAGCGGCGCGTCGGAAAAAGGGACGCCCACGACGCCGGCCCAGGGAGCGCCGCCCGCGACCGCGGACCGGGCCGCGGCAAGCGCCGCCGTCGCGTGCGCGGGAGAGACGAGACCGGTGGCGGAGAATCGGTCGACGCACGTCGGTGGGTCGTCGCGGCCCGCGAGCGCGCCCTCTAGGCCGGCCGCGGCCGCGCCCAGCCACTCCAGAGCGTCACGCACGTCGTCCGCGTCGATTGGGGATGGTGCGGCGGGGTCGGCGTCGGCGGGGCCGCAGCCAAACGCAGCCACAAAATCCGGCGACGACGCCGCGACCAGCCGCACCGCCCCCGTCTCGGGCGCCATCTCGGCCGCGCCCTCCAGAGGAGGCAGCGCCCCACCCCCACCCACCCAACCGGGTGGCAAAAACGCCAGCGGCACGCGCGCGGGCGCCGCGCGCGCGAGCGTCGCGCGCGCGGCCAGCAGGGGGGCGGGGTCGCGCCCGGCGCGCTTGCTGGTTAGATGCAGGTGGATCATGTAGCAGTCTGAAGAAGAAGTGAGGTGGGGGGGGTGGAGGAGGGGGTGGAGCGGGCCAGCGCGAAAGGCGCGCGCCCCCTCTCGTTTCCACCACCACCCCACACACGCACCTTCCCCGTCTGGGTCCTTGACCCCATTAAGCCCCAACCGCCTCCAATCATCGCCCGGCAGCGCGATCGAGAGCACGGCGCCGGGCGAGAGCGCGAGCGCGCCGCCGCCGTCGAGCGCGCCGGCGAGGGCCAGGCCGGTCGCGCCCGGGGAGTCGGCGGACGCCCACGCGGCAAAGGCGGGCGTGACTAGGTCGGCCAGGGTGGCGTCGACGGCCGCGTAGGGCGGCGGAGGAGGCAGCGGCGTCGGCGCGGGGGTCAACGCGTCGTCGCCCGCCTCGACCGGCACCAGCAGGTGCACCGCCCGCAGCAGCGGCCGCGCCTCGACAAAGCCGGCGGCCAGAGCGGACGCGGGGTGGTCCCAGGGGGACGTGCGCAGCACGCACCGCGCGCCGCGAGTGGGGGGCATGGGCGCGGACGGGCGCCGCCGCCTGGGCGGGGCCCAGGCGCGACGGGCGACACACGGGGGTGGTGGCGGGGGTCGCCGGGCGGTCGCGGAGAGTGAGCCGGCAACCCGCATCGCCGCGCCGCCCCACTCCCGACCATGTCGGGCGGCGACGGCCCGCTCGCGGGCGTGTCCAGGTGATGAAGCGTCCATGTGGAGCCGACCGGCGCTCTCGCGGCCCGGCGCCCGTCCCATCGCGGCGCGCTAATCCCTTTTCCCCACTCCCCCTCCACGCTCAGCTTTCTGAAAGCGACCCGGGGATTGCCGGGCGCCGTGTTGAGGCGGGAGCCGGCGGTGGCGGCGCCGCCGCCGCCTCTCGCGGCCGACGACCCCCCGCCCCCGCCCTCGACCCGGTCCGTGTCCGAGCCCCGCCTGGCCCGCTTCTCGGCCCTCCTGGACGCCCCGCGCGTCGACCTGGACGCCCTGCGCGAGCTGGCGTGGTCGGGCGTGCCGCCGCGGTTGAGGGGGACGGTCTGGCGGCTGCTGCTGGGCTATTTGCCGGCCGACTCGGACAAGCGGTGCGATGAGAGAGTGGCGCGGAAGGGGGGGAGGGGTTGTGGGGGCCCGGGAGCGCCGGCAGTTTCGCGACGCCAAACCGACGCCGCGCGCTCGGCCCCCGCCGTTCTCCAGCCCCGCCGCCCTCGCGCGCAAGCGCGCCGAGTACGCGTCCCTCGTCCCCGCTCACTACGCGCGCGCGATCGCGCCCGGCGCCCCCCTCGACGACGCGGCCGCGCTCCGGCAAGTGGCGGTCGACGCGCCGCGCACCGCACCGGGCGTCGCGCTCTTTGCGCGCCCCGACGTTCAGGCCGCCCTCGTGCGCCTGCTCTACATCTGGGGCGTGCGCCACCCGGCCAGCGGCTACGTGCAAGGCGTCAACGACCTGGTCGTGCCCCTGCTGGCGGCCCTGTTGGGCGACGCGGCGGAGAGCGCGGGGGTCGTCGGCCTCCCGCCCGCCGCGCTCGCCGACCCTGCCGACCCCGCGTGGGCGACCGCCCTCCTCCCGCCCGACGCCCTGGCCGCCGCGGAAGCGGACGCGTACGCGTGCCTGGGGCGCCTGCTGCAGGGCGTGCAGGACAGCTACACGCCCGGGCAGCCGGGGATTCAAAGAGCGGTCGCTCGCGCGGCGTCGGTCGTCGCCCGCGTCGCCCCATCCCTCTCCGCCCACCTCGCCGCGATCGGCGCCGACTACATGCAGTTTGCCTTTCGGTGGGCCAACTGCCTCCTCGCGCGCGAGGTGCCGCTCCCCGCGTCGATGCGCCTGTTCGACACGTGGATCGCCGAGGGCGCGCGCGTCTCCGATTTCGTGGCGTACGCCTGCGCCTCGTTCCTGGTGACGTGGCAGGCCGAACTGGAGGGCCGCGACTTTCAGGACGCGGTGCTCTTCCTGCAAAGGCCGCCGACCTGCTCCTGGTCCGAGGCCGACGTCGAACCCGTGCTCGCGCGCGCGTTCCTGTGGCGCGCGTCGTTCGGGGGGGCGCCCAGCCATCTGGGGTAGGAGGGGGGGAGGGGAGAGAGCAGGTTTTTGTTGCGGGGAGAGGGTGTGAGAGAGCGCGCGCGAGCGGCCCTCTCTCCCACCTCACACGCCCACCTTGGCGCCCGCCCCCTCGACCACCTCCACCCTCCCCGGCTCCGACGCCCGCCGCCGCCCGCGCGCCCTCGCCGCCACCGCGCGCGAGGCCGCGAGGGCGGCCTCCAGAGCGTCTACGCGGTCGCGCAGCGCGTCGACCTCTTCCACCGCGCCCCGGTAGTCGGCGTCGACGGCGGCCCGGCCCCGGGCTTCCGCGGAGAGGGACGCGTTGACGGCCGCAAACTGGGCGGCGACCGCGCGCGCTTCGGCGAGCGCGCGCGCGAGCTGGGCGGGGGGGGGGGGGGGCCCCGGCCGCCCGGCGCCCCCGTCCCCCGTGGCGCGGCGCCGCGGGCCGCCCGGCGGTGGGCCCTCGGGCCCCCGGCCGCCGGGGGCGGGGGGGGGGGGGGGGGGGGCGAGCGTGCCGCCGGGCGTGCGCGCGCCGCCGGGCGTGCGCGCGCCGCCCGCGCGCGGCCCGCCCCACCCCACCCCCACCCCCGCCGCGGCCCCCCGCAGGTACGCGTTCTCCGCGCGCAGCAGCAGCACCTCCCGCCGCAGCGCGGCCAGGGCGGCCTCCCCGGGGTCGACGCGCAGCAATGGAGTGGAGCGGAGCGAGCCCGCGCGCGCGGCAAACGCGAGCGTCTCGGCCGACTCGTCCGCGGCGGACCGCGCGGGGGACACGCACGCCACGAGCGCGGCCAGGCCGCCGCCGCCCAGCGAGTCCATGAGGAGCTTGGTGAGCTTGGAGTCGCGGTAGGGAATGTGGCGGGGGGGGGCGCCGGGGGGCGGGGGCGGCGCCGAGAGCGACGCGACGACGTGCCCCAACGCAAACAGGGACCGGTTGATCGCGCCCGCCTCTTTCAGGGTGCCGCCCGCCGACCCCGAGTGGCCCGCTTTTTCGGAGCCGGCGAGGTCGACGAAGACGGCGCGGCCAAAGCGGCGGATGGTGGCGGCGGGGTCGGCAGGGTCGGCGGTGGTGGGGTTCGGCGCCGCGCTCGCGCCGCCGCGGGGCGGCGCCGCCTCGACGTGCAACCAAAACAGGGCGTGACTGCGGGACGACTCCGCGTTGAGCGCGTGGCTCGCCGTGCGCCGCGCCGCGCCGCCGGTGGCAAGCACCCGCGCGGCCGCCCCCGCGTCGGCGCACGCCACGCTCGTCAACCCCGGCGCGTGAAACCCGCGGCCCGGGTCCCATTTCAAAGCGAGGGGAGTGCGCGGGGGGGGGGCCAGGAGGTCGAAGAGTTGCTCGTTGTAGAGTTCGGCGGCCGCCGCGCGCACCGCGTACGTCAACCCGTCCGCCGCCGCTGCCGCCGCGACGCGGATGAAGAGGGCGTCAATGGCGCGCGCGACGAGGCCGGCGTCGGGGTCGGGGCGAAGGGGAGGGGGGGCGGGAGCGGCCGCGCCGCGCTCGCCCCAGCTCCCGCCGCCCCCTCGGTCCGGCCCGAGCATCGTGTGCGTTTTCCCCGACCCCGTCTGCCCGTACGCAAACACGGTGGCAGCGTAGCCCGCGACGGCGGCGTCCACGAGGCGGGCGACGCCAGCGGCCTCGAAGACGTCGGCCTAGAGGAGAGAAGGGAACAGGGGGGGGGTCGAGCGCGCGCGCGCGTTCTCGTTCCCTCCTCTCTACCTCTCTCCTCCCTCGTCGTGCCTGGGTCGAGTCCGGCCCCAGCACGGCGCGAAACGTGTAGGCCTTGCGGGAGGCGGCCGCGGGCGGCGGCCAGCGGTCACCGCGCAAAGGGGTGGGCGAGGGGGCCGGGGCGGGGGCCTAGGAGAGGGAGGAGGGTGGGGCCGCGGCCGGCGCCACGCTTCGCTCCAGCTCTCTGCCACGCCCAACCTCTCACCACGATCGTGCGCGGCGGCGACGACGGCGCCGCCCCCGGCTCGCCGCCGCCAACCGTCAGCGCCGCCGGCCCGTCGCCCGCTTCCCGCGCCGCCAGCGGCCTCACGCGCACAACGACGGTGACGGGCTCGACGTCGGCGCCGCCCGCGGGCGGGCGGCGGGCGGCGACGCCGCCAAACGCGGAAGGGCGCGCGCCGCCGCCGGGCGTCCCTGGCGCCGACAGCGGCCCCGACCCGCCGCTGCCGGGGCTGGGCGACGCCAGGCCGCTGGGCGCGCGCGACCGGGCGCGCGCGGAGGGGGCGGCAGGAGGGGTGGGGGGCATGAGTCTATTTCAGGCGCGGGGAGGGAGGGAGGCGGGGCGTGCGCGGGCGCGACGGCTCAGACGACGCCGGCCGTCGGCCCGTGCACGCGCGTCATGCGGCGCGGGGGGTGTGGGCCGGGCCCGCGGTCGCGGCGGTGTTCACAGCGCTCCCCACATAAAATCAACCCCTCTCTTTCACTCTACCGCTCGACGCCCTCGCTCCCAAACAGGCGCTCTCCCCTGGCGCACGCGACAAAAAGAGCGCCCGCCCCGGCCAGCAGCCCGGCCGCGACGCCGGTCGCCGCGCGCCACCCCGCGCGCGCGTCGTCGCCCGCCGCTTGAAGCAGCAGCCCCGTCACGGAAACCCCCACGACCCCCGCCGCCGTGCCCGCCGTGTTGGACAGGGCCATGAGGGGGCCAGCGTGCCTCGGCGCGATGTCCATGTGGTTGACGGCAAAGCCGCCGCGCGCAAAGCCGGCAGCGGCGAGCGCGGCGGACGTGGCGGCGACGCCGGCGGTGGGAGACGTGGCGTATGGCATGCGAAGGAGGGCCAGGGCGCACAGGGCGAAGCCTCAAGGGGAGGGAGGGAGGGTGAGGCGAGGGAGACCCGCGCGCGCGCGGCCGCCTCCCCTGCCCTCTTGTCTCTCTGCTCACCGACCGAGTTGACGGTTTTGCGCGCCCTCCCCACCTTCGCCGGGTCCCCGCCCGCCAGCGCGTCCCCCGCGGCGCCGCCCGCGTTGGAGGCGAGGAACATGAGGGCGTAAGGGAGCGCGGACGAGAGCGTGCCCTTTGCTCCCAGCGGCGCGCCCAGCAGCCGCCCGTAGTAGGCCGGCATCCAGTTCATGACGACGTAAAAGGCGTAGTGAAACGCAAAGTTGGACGCGGTGATCGCCCAGACGGCGGGGGAGGCGGCGAGGCGCGCCCACGGCGTCGGGCGCGGGGCGCCCTTGCCCTTTGGGGAAGCAGGGGTGGAGGCCGTCGGGATGAGCTCGCTGCCTCGAGGGGCGAGAGCCGCGCCGCCGCACGCCCGCCACGCGACGAGCCAGAGCAGCCCCAGCGCGCCCGCCGCGCGCGTCACCGCCTCGGGCCCCGCCGCCGCGACGAGCGCGGGCGCGGCCAGCGACGCGGCCGCCGCGCCGGCGTACATGCCGGACGTGGCGGCTGACGTGGCGCGGGCGCGCTCGTGGGGCGGGATCCACTAGAGGAGAGGAGGGGGGGGGGAAGGCGGGTCGAGCGCGGAGGGTGCCTCCGCCACGCCCACCAGCCTCCACCCTCCTCCCTCCCCTCCTACCTGACTCAACACGGTGTGCATGGCCGGAATCAGCGCCCCTTGCGCCACGCCAACCGCGACGCGCGCCGCCGCGGTCGCGCCGCGCGCGGCCGGCGCGAGCGGGGTGAGCAGGGACGCGACCGACCACAGCGCAAACGAGGCGGAGAGCACGGTGGACCCGCCGTAGCGGGCGGCGGCCCAGCCGCCCGGGATCTAAAAGAAGAGAAAAGGGGAGAAAGGTTGGGCGCGCGCCGCGACCGCTTTCGACCCCATTTTCTTGCGCCATCCCTCCTCTCCCCTACCTGGCTCAAGCCGTACCCCCAGTAAAAGGCCGACAGCACCGCCCCCGTCGCCCCCTCTTTGTCCTGCGCTTCCTCCGCCACCGCCGCGTACGCGATGGCAAACCCGACGCGCTCCACGTAGGCGGCCGCGGTGGCGGCGGCGCACAGGGCGACGACGAGGTGGCGGGGCGGGGACTTTTGAAGGGTGGGGCGCGATGGCGCGGGCGCTGCGTGGGCCGGGGGGTCGGCGGCCCACGCGGGCGGACCCCGGGTGGCTAGAGCCGAGAGTCGGCCCAGAGACGGGGGGCGGGGAGGGCCGAGAGGCATGGTTGGGAGGGGGGCAATGCGCGCGAGAGCGTCGGTCGACCCAGAGGGGGTCGCAGGACTGCGCCGACACTCGGGGCGGGGCGGCGGGGCGCCGGCGCCCGCCCGGGGAGACGGGCCGGGGTCACGGAGAGTGTCAAGAGGGAGGGATATCGGGTGCGCGGGCTCTCGCTCTCACGAGGTTTTTGGGGCCCCACACTCGTCGAGTCTTGCACGCCGGCTCTCTGCGGCGGCCCCCTTTATGCGGCCCCTCGTCCCGCGGGGGCGCCCGGCCGGGGAGCGGGCCGGGGGGCAGGCCCTCAGCACCGCAACCACGCGCGCCAGTGTCACGCCCCCCCAAAATTGTTCGCGCGCGAAGCCCGTCCCGCGGCGGCCCTCCTCTCCTCCTCTCTTTTTGGGTCGCTCCACCTGGTGCGTCGTCGCTCCTTGTCCTCATGGTCTCGCCTCAGGATTCAAAACTCCCACGCCTTGTCGGCGATGACGCCGACGGAGACCGGGCCGAAACCCTTGGCGCCCGCGTTCGCCTTGGCAAACGCGCGGACCAGGGGGCGCTCGCCCTCCTTGTCGCCGTCGAGGGCGACCTCCAGGAGGGCGACCTCGTCCGCGAAGGCGTACTGCGGGCGGAAGGTGTAGCCAGAGTGCGATTTCGAGACCGAGATGAACGCGCCCTTCGTGTTCAGGTCGTACGCGGGCTCGACCGTGTACCCCTCGCGCGTGATCGAGTACTTGACCGCGCCCGTGGACACGGGGATGTTGAAGGGCTCGATGATGAATTGCGAGCGCTCGGCCAGGTTGACGACCGTCGCGTTGCCGACGTCGTTGTCGTCGTTGATCGTCTTGGTTGCCCACAGCGACTGCGTGTCGTCGATCTTGACGCGCCCCTCGCACCGCACGTGGTTGCCGTTCTGGAACCAGGTCGCGCCGAGGTCGACGTCGCGGCCCGCGAGCTCGGTCGCGGTCGTCACGCCCGCGAGCGCGCCCTTTTGGCCCGCGTCGTAGCCGACCACCAGGTTCGTCCCGTCCTTCTTGGTGCGCGCGGTGACGAGCGCGTCCTTGAGCCAGGGCGCGTTGTCAAAGTCGGAGACGGTCGCGTCGGTGAGCGAGGCGGTGAGGGTGAAGTCGTCCAGCTCCTTGGTGGCGTCCACGCGGCCGCTGAGGGGGGAGGGAAGGGGGGGTGGGCGGGGCGCGGCGCGGGAGGAGGGGGCGGCGGCGCCGCCCGGCCAAAAGCGCGCGGTCAGCGCAAAACGTGCGAGTCGCGCCCGGCCCGCCGGTCCCCTCGTCGCGCCCGGCGCGCGACTCGCGCGCTCGATTGGGCGCGCGAAGGGGGGGCGGCGGCGGGCTGGGCGGGGCTGGGCGGGCCGGCGCGTGCTCGCGCCGTGAGATGCGCAGAGTCAGCAACAAGCCACGCGCGCACAGGGCGCGCGCGCGCAAGCGTCTCCCCCCAAAGCGACAGCGAATTGACCGCATCATGTCGAGTGGGGAAGGCGCCGCGGTTGCCGGCGGGGCCGCCCCAGTTTCGACCCGTTTGGAAAGGAACGGGTCCGAAGGCCGTGTTCGAAGCTGTCGCACGCGGCGCCCGCGGCGCCGGCGCGCGCTCCGCCCCGCGCAAGATGCCGGCGGCCCGACCGCAGCCGCCCTGGGGCGGCGCGGGCGGTCGCCGGGAGGCGCGCGCGCCCCCCAGGCGTGCCTGTCGCGCCACCCTCGCGCCCCCCCCTCTTCTCTTCTCACCGCGCCGAGCCCTTGTTGCCGTCCGTGTCGAACACGCCGAGCGCGCGGGTGATGGCTTGCATGGTGGTGGTGGGGGGGGGGGGGGAGGGGGCGGTGGGAGGGAAGATTGGGGGTGTGAAACGGCGACGAGGCGCCGCGCGCAGCACCCCCCTCGAAAATGCTCTTCCCCCCCTATCCTCGATCGTCTCCTCAGTTTGCAGCAGCGGCCGCCGTCCGGCCGCGCGCAGGAATGGCAGGCAACTCCAACTCAACTCGCTCTCTCTCTCTCGTAGTCGGGGCGGGGCCGCGCGCCTCTCCCCTCCCTCTCTCCCTCCCCGGGGCGGCGCCGCAATGGCGGCCGCGCGCCCGGGCTCAATGGCAGTGCTCGAATGTCAGTGTGTGGGCGCGTCGGTGGTGGCGGCCGCGCCTCTCCCTCGGTCTCACGCAAACGAAAACGCGTCGTCGCTCCCGCTGTCGATCCCCCCCGCGCCCACCAGTGGGCACTGGCTCAGGGGGCGCGGCGGCGTGCGCGGGGCTTCCAGGGCGGAGGTCGGGGACGAGGCGCGCGGGGGGGTGGAGCCGGAGAAGGCAAACGACGGCGCTTTCGTCGGCACCCGCCGCGGGGCCGAGGACCGCCGGCGGGGCGACCGCGCGCGTGGCGGCGTCGCGCACGTCGCGCCAGGCTCGGGGGTGCGGGACGCGCGCGGCGCGAGGTCGCGGTGCGGGTCGGCCGCCCACGCCGGGCCGTGCGCGACCGCGTGCCGCAGCAGCGCCGTGACCTCCGGCCCGCGCTCGCGCGTCACAAAGTGCGCGCCTTCCAGCTCGACGTAGGCCGCGCCCAGGCGGCGGGCCAGGGCGGCGCCGCGGGCCGGGGCGGCGAGGAGGTCGTTCCGTCCGTGCACCACCAGCACCGGCAGCCGCGCCCCCCGCACGGCCTTGGCGTCCTTGCGCGACACGCCGTGCGCAAACACGGCGGCCAGTTGGCCCAGGAAGCCGGGGCGCGGCTGGCCGGCGGCGGCGTCGCAGTCGAGGTATTCATCTTTCAACAGCGCGCGCCGCGTGCGGCCGCCGCGCGCGGGGTCGGCGGCGTCGAGGGTGGCGGGCGCGAAATGGAGCTTGAGGTCGACCTCGGCCCGGGACTCGGGGGTGCGCGCGAAGAAGAGCTGCCAAGAGAGGGCGAGGGGTGGGCGTCGGCGGGCGGCGCCGAGCCGCGCGCGCGCGCCGCGCCCTCGTCTTGGCAGCCAGGGGCGCGCCACTCCCGCGGGGAGGCCGCCCACAGCCCGCTCGAGGGTGGGCGCGCGGCGGTCGCGCCCCCCCCCCGCCGATTCACTGCACCGCCCCACGCCTCCCTCCCTCCCTCCCCCCCTTCCCCACCTGCAGCACGTAGAACAGCGCTTTGGGGTTGCTGGGCACGACGCCGATGCCGCCCGAGGTGGCGGAGATGATGGTGAGGCTGCACGGGGCGAGGGGGGGGACGCGCGTCGGCGCGGCTCGACCGACCCGCCGCCCGCCTCCCCCCCGCCGTCCCCCCCGCCCACCCTCCCCCCTGTTCCCACCTCGCCACGCGCTCCGGCGCGGCGGCCGCGAGCTTGGTCGCGACCATGCCGCCCATCGAGTGGCCGACGACGTGGACGGTCTCCCAGCCGAGGTGGTCCTGCCGAGGGTGGCGGGGGGGGGGGGTCGGACAAGGGGTGGGTGGAGGGTCGACGAAAAAGATACGGCGCGGATACCGGGCCGCGCGACGGCCAGCCGCGGGAAGGCACCGGTGGCCGCGGGCGCCCGCGCCGCGCCTGACGTGGCGGCCAAGGGGAGCTGGGCGGGCGGCGGTTGGGCCGCCCGCCCGGCCTCCTCCCCTCCCCAGCTCAGGCCGTCAAACGCCCCGGCCCGGCTGGCGGTTGGGCGCGGCGGCGGCGCCCGCACGCCGCGCGCGCGCGTGGCCCGAGGGCGTGCATCCGCGCCACCTTCCCCCTCCCCGCCTCGCACCAACACCGCCAGCACGTCCCCCGCCATCACGCGCGTGTTGTACGCTGCCCGCCGGGCGGGCGCGCCGGACGCGCCACAGCCGCGGTTGTCGAGGACGAGGAGGCGCGGGGCGCCGGGGAGGGGCGGGGAGGGCGACACGCCGCCATTCTCCTCGGCCAGGACGTCGATGCCCGTGAGCGCCAGAATCTGGGGCGCCCACATGGCGTGCGTCGCGCCCATGCCCGCGATGAGGACCAGGGCGGCGCGCTCGGGGGCCGGGGAGGACCGGCCGCAAGAGGGGTTGTCGTCCCCGAAGACGCGGTAGTGGATCGTGGTCGGGTGGGCTTTGCCGCGCCGGCCGACGGGGCGGCCGGGGGAGTCGAAGAGCGGCATGGTCGTGGAGAGGAGTGGCGGCGCTCGGCTCGCATCGCCACTCTCCTCGTCCTCCCCGGCCCACCCTCTTCCTGCTCCCTTCTATGCCGCCGGCGCCCGCCGGCCGGCGCGCCAGCAGCGGCGCGGCGGCGGGCTCGTCGTCGGGGGTGGCGCTGCCGACGCGCGCACCGCCGCGTCCGGCGCCGCGATGGGGGGGCGCGCGCGGCCGGCGCGACAAGCGCGCTATCACGGCCGCGCCCGCCGGCCCCGGCGGCGGCCGCGACCCGCCGTCGGCGCGCCGCGCCGCGCCCCCACCCTCTTCTCCCGCCGCGCCCAAAGCCGTCCTCTCCGACGGCGTCAAGCTCGAGTACGATTACACGGTGAGGAAGAGAGGAGAGGCGGAGGGCCGGCCGCGGGGATGGCGCGCCAGGTTTGGCGGCGCGGTCCGGCGGTTGAGAGGAGTGGGAGGGCGGCGGCGGTCGCCCGGCCCATGAAGGCTTGGGGCGACCCCCATTGGCGGCCTGCGGGCGGCGGCGCGGCCTCCCGCCGCCTTCCATCCCCTCCCGTGGCCGCCGCCTCTCGAGCGCCCACCATCCCCCTCCACCCATAGCCATACGCCGACCTGCCGCCCGCCGACATTGATGAGGGCTACCTGTGGCGCCGCCTGGAGCCGCTGCTGGGGTATTTGCCGGTGGCGGAGAGAGCGAAGGTAAGAGGGAGAAGGGGGGATGGGGCCAGGGTTTGGGGGGGGAGGGGGGGCTCGGCGTTCGCCGCCCTGTTTCGGGGCATGCGATGCGCGTGCTCGCTGTCGGGGCGGGCGCCTGGGCCGCGGGTCGGCCTGCGGGCGGCGGCGCTTGGTCCCGACGGCGCCGAGCCGCCTGCCGCGCCGGCACGGCCTCTGCCGCCTCTCTGGCGCCCTGCGCCGCTGGCGGGCGCCGCCGGCTTGCTCTGGGCGGCGCGGGAGGGAGCTGGGGGGCCGCCAACCCCCCCTCGCTCTGCTTCCGCGCCGCACCGCCGGCCGCGCGGCCACGGCTCCTGCCGCCCACCACCGCGCCAGGCCGCGTTCCAGCTGCGTCGGCCGGCCCTAGGTGGCGCGTAAGAGAGAGCCGGGAGAGCCGGGAGGCACCCAACCAACCCCCCTCCCTGTCTCCTCTCTTTAGGTCCGGGAAGCGCTCTCCCTCGCCTACGACTCGCACGCCGGCCAGGCCCGCAAGTCGGGGGAGCCTTTCGTCACGCACCCCGTCGAAGTCGCCGCCATCCTGGCAGGCCTGCGCGCCGACGCCGAGTCGATCGCCGCGGGCCTCTTGCACGACACGGTGGAGGACACGGAAGCCGTCTCCTTCGCCGAGATCGAAGCCGGATTCGGGCCGGCGGTGCGTCGGATTGTCGAAGGCGAAACCAAATTCTCCAAAGTGGGCCGCCTCGCCGCCGGCGGCCCCGCCGCGGCCGACGTCGCGGCCGCCGACCTGCAGCAACTCTTCCTGGCCATGACCGAGGAGGTGCGCATCATCGTCGTCAAACTGGCCGACCGCCTGCACAACATGCGCACGCTCGGGGCCATGCCGCCGCGGAAACAGGCGCGCATCGCGGCCGAGACGTTGCTCGTGTTTGCGCCCCTGGCGCGGTTGCTGGGGCTGTATGCGATCAAAGAAGAGTTGGAGGAGCTCTCGTTTCGGTACTCGGACCCGGAGGCGCACAAAGCGACCGCGGCCCTCCTGGCCGGCCTGGCCGCCGACACGGCCGACGGCATGCAGCAGGCGCGGGCGGCGCTGGAAGCGAGGCTGCGGGCTGACCCGTACCTGGCGTCGCGCGCCGCGTCGGTGCACGTGGTCCCGCTCCAAAAATCTGCCTACTGGGCGCACCGCAAAGCGGCGGAGCGCGGCATGCGCCTGGAGGACATGGCGGACGCGGCGGCCCTGCGCGTCGCCGCCCTCCGGGTCGTCATCGAGCCCGACCCCTCGGCCGCCGGCTCGACCGACGGCGACGACGCCGACGCGGGCGCCGCGCTCTGCTACCACGCCATGGGCCTCGTCCACGCCGCCTGGGCCCCCCTGCCCGGCGCGGTCAAGGACTACATCTGCACGCCCAAGACGAATGAGTACCAGGCGCTGCACACGACGGTACTGCCGTTTGGGGTGAGCGGCCTGCTGCCGCTGGAAGTCCAGATTCGGTCGGCCGAGATGCACAGGCGGTCGGAGTATGGCGTGGCGGCGGCCGCGTGGGCCGCGCCGCTGGAGGCGCCGCGGGCCGCGCCGTTTGCGACGAAAGGCGGGCGAGGAGACGCGGCCGCGGCCGCGGCCGCGCGCGCTGCCACTGCCGCCCCTCCCACCCCGCCCTCCCTCCTGGCCGCCCGCCGGAACTCCTGGCTCGCCGCCATCCGGGAGTGGCAGGCCGAGTTTGTTGGGTCGCTTACCGCGCAAGAGTTCGTCGACTGCGTGACGGGCGACTTGTTGGCGTCCGCCCGCGTTTTTGCCTTTACGCCCGCGGGGGATGTTGTGCGGCTGCCGCGCGGGGCTACCGTCGTCGATTTCGCATACCACGTGCACACCGACGTCGGCAACGAGATGATTGGGGCAAGGGTCAACGGCGCCCCCGCCCCCGCCGACCGCCCCCTGCACAACGCCGACGTCGTCGACGTCGTCACTCAATCAGGCCCTCCAACCCGCCTGCAACTCGCCACCCACGACGCCTGGCTCAAGCACGCGCGCACGCGGTCGGCGCGGCACAAGCTGGCGCGGTTTTTGCGGGAGCACGGGTGGCCGCCGCCGGACGAGGCGCAGGCGCGGGACCGGGTGGCGCGCGAAGCGCGGGCGCGAGGGAGGGACCGGGAGGCGCGGGAAGCGGCGGACGCGGGAGCGACGCTCGCGGATCCCAGGAGTGCGCCGCCGCCTCCTCCCCACGTCGCCTGGCTGACGGTCGAGTGCGTCGACCGCGCCGGGTTGCTGGCCGACGTGTCCGCGGCCATTGCGGGGGCGTGCGCCAACATCCGCTCCTACTCTGGTGCGCGCGAGAGAGGCGGCGCCAGCGCCGGCGGCCTCCTCCCCGCCTCCCCACCCTCGTTCGCCATGCGGTACGAGGTCGACCTCGCCCCGGGCGCGGCGGCGGCCGAGGCGCTGGTGGCGGCGGTTGAAGCCGCGCCGGGCGTCGTCGGGTGGGCGCTGGGGTGCGATTTGCTGGACGAGGACGGATGAAGGGGCCGTGTGCGGTCGGCGACCCGCGTCCCGCGCCCTGCGGTCGGCGACCCGCCCTGCGGTCGGCGGGGTTGGCGGCCGGCGGGCGGCGGGCGGTCGGTCGGCGGCCGGCGACCCGCGCCGACGACTGTTCGTGCCCTCTACGCCGCGGGCAGACTTTTTTGGCGCGCGCGCGTGGGGGACGCGCGCGCGCGCCCCCCAACCCTCAACCCCTGTCCCCGCCCTCTCTGTTGTCGGGCGTTCTATCCTCCCCACCCCTCCCTCTCGTTCCCCGCACGTTGCGACAACACACAGACACCGAGATGCACATACGGGAGGCGCTCACGCACGCGCAGGCGCTCTCTCGGCGGCGGTCGACGCGGCTGCTGCAGCTAGCCCCTCTCACACACCCCTGCCCGCCCGGCAGGCTCCCGCCGGGCGCGAGCCTGGTGCTGGCGCCGCGCCCAGCCCCCCTTTCACCCCTCAATGCCGCTCGCGGTCGTCGCCGGGCGCGGCGAGCGGGCCGCCCTCCACCTCCTCGGCGGCTCTGGCGATGCCGCCACCGTGCTCGTGCTGCACGCCAACGGTTTCGGGGCGCTGATGTGAGAGAGAAGAGGGTGGAGGTGGTGGTGGCGTGCCTAGCTGCGGCACGCGCGGGCGCTCACCCTCTCCTCTCTTCAGGTACGCGCCCATGGTGGATGCTGGCGTCGGACCAGGGGGCACGCGGTGCACGGTGTACGGTTTGGATATGCCGGGGCAAGGCGCGTCGCCGCCGCGCGCGTCCCCTGGCTCGCCTGGCGCCCTGGCCGCCTACCCGCACCTCGCCCTGGCCTCGCTCGACTGGTTGGCGAAGCGTGGGCGGTTGGGCAAGGGTGAGAGGATTGGGAGGGGGGGTGGTTTGAGGGCGGCGCCGACCCCCGCTCCGGCCCCCTGTGCGACCACCCTCCTGCCCTTTAGACGTCTTCTGCTTTGGCCACAGTGGCGGTGGGCTGGCCGCCGTGCTGGCCAGCGTCGAGCGGGAGGGCGCGTTTCGAGCAGTGAGTATATAACGAGAAATGTTTGAAAAGTAATTGATGAAAGGTCAGATTTTCCAATATCCTTTCTCTCTTCTCTCATCAGCTCTACCTGTACGAGCCCGTGATCCTGCCGGGCGACGCGCCGGCGGACGAGGGCGGGTCGCTGGAGCGCGGGGCGCGGCGGCGGCGGGCGCGGTTTGCGTCGCGCGCGGCGGCGGCGGCCGCGCTTGGCGGCAAGCCGCCCATGGCCTCTTTCGCGCCCGCGGCGATGGCGGCCTACGTAGAACACTGCCTGGTCGACGACCTCGGCGGCGGCGTGCGGCTGGCGGCGGCGCCGGGCGACGAGGCGCGTGTGTACGCCGACGCAGCGGCTCTCGGCGCGGGGGCGGCCGCGGTTCTGCCCTCGGTCTCCGCCCCGGTCGTAATCGCCACCGGCTCTTTCGGCCCGCTCGCGGCAGCTGCGTGTCTGGCGGCTGGCGCGCTGGCGCGCGGGCGGCTCGAACGGTGAGAGAAAGGAGAGGAGGGATGGAAACGACGGTCGGCCACCCACACAACAAAACGGCGACCACTCCACCCCTTGCCTACCGCCAGATATCCTACCCTGGGTCATTTGGGCCCTTTTGAGGACCCCGCGCGCGTGGCGGCGGCCGCGGCGGCCGTTTTTGGGGGGGGCGAGGTGAGCAGCCGCTTGTGAGAGGCAGAGGGGCCGCCGCCGTGCAACCGCGGCCGCTAGGCGTGCGCAGAGGACGGGCGCGCCGGGGCGGGGGGCGGTGGGCCACGGCGGCAGCCGAGGCGGCCGCGGCGGCCGCGGCCAGGGCGGCGGCTGTCGCAGCGCCGTCGCGCGCTGCCGGCCCCTCGCGCGCCGCCAGCCCCCAAAGCTTCTTGCCACCGGCCCGTCGACCTTACTCCCACGTCTCAGTCGACCAGATGACGCTACTAAATCCGCGGAAATGCAGAAAATGGCATCCTCATCACACTAGGTTGGTGCCCGGCTCTTCGAGGGCCGAGCGTCTCCCGCTCGCTTCCCAGACATCGCGGGAATGCGCAGGCCGCGTAGCTCAATGGATAGAGCGTCAGACTACGAATCTGAAGGTTGTCGGTTCGACCCCGATCGTGGTCGTCCACTTTTTTGGGAGGGGGGCGTTTTTTTTGCCTCTGCGCGCACGGCGCGCCGGCCCTCGCCCACAACCCGCCCCCGCCACTGGCGTCGAGCGCGCCATGGACCAACCCCCGCTGGACGCCGGGCACGACGCCTCGCTCCCCGGCCTGCCACCCGATCTGATGGGCGCCATCGTTGACCTGCTCACGCCGGTCGACGTCGCCTGCCTCTCCCTCACGTGTCGGACGCTGCGCGAAGCGACGAAAGCGCTGGCGCCCGCGACGACCCGGCTCTGCGTCACGCACCGCGCGGCCGCCTGGCTGCTCGCGCCCGGGCGCCTCGCGTGCGTTACCGAACTGTGCCTCTACCTGGGCATTCCCAGGAATGGAGACGCGCTGGGTGAATCCGCGGCGGCGGTGGGGGCCGCGCTCGTGGCGGGCGCCGCGCCGCGCCTGCGCTCGCTCATGCTGCACTGCGGCGTGAGCCTCTCCGCGCCGCACGCCGGGCGTGCGCTCCCCCTGGACGTTTTCCTGGATCCACGCGCCACGAGCCTGCGCCACTTGGCCGTGCACGGCGCGGCGCCTGACCCGCAGGTGCGCGCGCGCGCGGCGCTCGCGCGCCTCGACGCGCTCGCACTCGGCGCCGGCAACGACAGCCTGTCCGACGCCATGCTGTCCACACCGCGCCTCCATGACCTGGATCGGCTCACGCTGACGCCCCGGCTGCGGTCGCTGGTGGTGTGGACGGTTTGCTCGTGGTATCTCCACGTGGGTCTTCAGGGCGACGAGGACCGAGTGCCGTTCGACCTGCCCTCGTGCCGCTTGCCGCCATCTTTGACCCATCTGGGGTGGGTGCGCTGGCATACCGGCACCGACGGCGAGCCGACCGCGGCCGACCTGCTAGCGGCGCTTCCAGCGCTGCGCTCGCTTTCTTGGGGCGGCAACATCGCCATCGCACACGGCATCTGCCGCGACCGTCCGCCGTGGCCCGTATCCGGCTTTGACTTGACGCTGCATGCGGATCGGCTGTTCGCGACGGCCGTCCCAGTGTGCCCCTGGGCCGATTCCATCACCTCGCTCGACCTCAACCTGTGGAACACACTCGAAATGGATCTGCTGCCGCTGGCGGCCGCGCCGCGGCTGGCGTCGCTCACGCTGCGCTGCACGCGGCGCGTGCGCGGGCTGCCCCCAACGCTCACCCGCCTCGCCCTGCAGGACGTCGGCGAGGGTAGTGACATAAGGGAGCGTATGAGGCTGGAGTGGCCGGACGGCGGGCTCCCGCGGTTGGGGCGGCTAGAGGTGGCGGCGCACGACGCGCGCGTCGACCTGTGGTCGGCCGACTTGGCCGCACCACTCGACGCCGCCGACGCCGAAGAGGCAGGCGCCTCGCTCAAACTCGACTCGTACATTTGTATGGCCACGGGCGACGCGGCGGCCGCCGGCTGGCCGGCCTGGCTGGCCGCCGCGCTCGCGCGCGCGCGCGCGCGCGCGCCTGCCGCGCTGTCGTCCTTCGTCCCCAAGCCTGTGAAGGGCGAGCGCAAGTCTCGCATCCGCGTGCAATGGCCCGTGCGTGTGGTCGCTTCCGGGACGGACGGATTCAGGGACGCCTTCGGCGGGTGCCGCCTTAAGGTCCACCCACGTATGTCACCCCCACCTGCTGTCCTCCCTGTTTGGCCGCTGCCCCGGCGACCGCGGCGCTCAGGCCGCAGTGGTGGCGCTGGGAAGCTTCGACCAGGAGGACGATTAGCTGCTAGGTTAAAGGGGTCGAAGGAGGGGTGATGAGGGGTGGGGGTTGGTGGCCGCTTTGCAACGCGCGCGGCGGTGGCGCGCCACCACCTTCTCTCGCACGCACTTGGTCAGGGGTGCGCGAGAGGAGGGGTCAGCGTCCGGGGAGGCGCGGGCGGTGGCCTCCACGGGCGAGCCGCGCGCTCGCTCGCCCGCACTCGCCCCCTCGCGTTTTTTTCCTTGCACCCGCCCCCCTCCCACCCCCCTCCCCTCACTCGGCCACCATGGCGCCCAAGCCAGCGTCCAACTGCGCATTGCGCCGGGCGACCGTCTCGGGGCGGGCGTGGGTGGGGCGACCAGCGCGCGGCCGGCCGAGCCGCAAGAGGGGGGCGGCCGCGCGATGCCCGCCTTGCTTTTCTGGCAGCGCGCGGCGGCCGCGCGCCCCCCCGCGCCTCCGCGCGCCACTCTACCACGTCACCACTTGGCGCCCGCCGCCTGGTCGTACACGTACGAAGCGACCGCCTGGATCTCGTCAGGCGACAGCTGGCCGCCCCACGCCGGCATGGCGCCCTTGCCGTTGGTCACCTGAAAAAAGAGGGGGGGGCGGGGTCGGCCGCGGCGCGCGGCGGCGGCCCGCCCCCGGCCCGCCCCTCGACGGCGACGCACCCTGCGCCTTGAGCACGGGCGCCCACGCGCGCGGCGGCGCGGTCAGCACGGGCGCGAAAAACCGTGCGCGGCCGCCGCCGCCGCCGCGCCCGCCAGGCCTCACCTGGGTCACGATGGCCGCCTCGTTGAACCCGCCGGCCAGGTACTCCTCCAGCGCCTCTTTCTCGAGCGTCTTCTCGGACGCGACGATGTTTTGGCCGCCCGCGTGGCACGCGGCGCACGTGTTCATAAACACGCGCGCGCCGAGCACGACGTCGCCCGCGCGCGCGGGCAGGGGGGCGGCGACGATCAGGGCGGCGGCGGCGGCGGCGGCGAGGCGGGCGGCGAGGGGGTGGTGGTGTTTGGGGGGCGGCGGCGGCTGCTGGGGGGGGGTGGGGGGGGGCGCGGTTGGCTAACTTGCCCGTGCTGCTGCGGCCCCGCGCGCGGGATCGGGGCGGCCTGGGCCCGGCGCCGCGTTCCAGCGCCGCCCCTCCTTGCGCACGACCGTAGTCGATCCGTTGCCGGGGGCAGGGCGGGGGCAGGGGGGCGGCGCTGGCCGCGGCCGGTCGACACCCCCAATCCTCACCCGGGCGCCGGCGCGCGCCTCCCGCGCGGCGCAGGCGGGCGCGCGGGCGATGGCGGTTGCGATGGGTGCCATTTTGGGGGGGGGGGGCGGGGAGAGGGCCGAGGGGGGGAGTGACGACGGGACGCGGCGCGCGCCGACCGGCCTTTTTCCAGGCCTTGGCTCACACCTTGGGCGACGGCGTTACGCAACCATCATCCGGGTGTGCTGCGACCGCGCCCCCACGTCCCTGGGCGGCGTGCGCTTTCCGGACGGGCGACCGGCGAGCGTCCGGCGCGGTCGGTGGCGAGGCAGGCGAGGGGCCTCTCGCGTGCGGCAGGCGAGGGGCCTCTCGCGTGCGGCAGGCGAGGGGCCTCTCGCGAACATCCGCCCACCCCTCTCTCTCTCCCTCTCCTTCTCTCTCTCGGGCGGCGCTGCGCGGCCCCCGGGCGCGACGCGGCGCCCGCGCCGTGGCCGGCGTCGAGCGCGAGCGCGGGCAGGGCCTGCGAGGCGCGGTCGCTGGGCGCGGTCGCCACACCCATCGAAAGAGGGCGGGCGGGAGGAGAGCAAGGATAGGATAGGAGAGCCAGCGGCGACGCGCGCGCTCTCCACGGGCGAGCCGCGCGCTCACTCGCCCGCGCTCGCCCCCGCGCGCATGTTCCCTTGCACCCGCCCCCCTCCCACCCCCCTCCCCTCACTTGGCCATCATGGCGTCCAGGTCGGCATCCAGCTGCGCCTTGCGCCGAGCGCCGGCCTCGGCGGCGGCCTCGGGACGGACGTAGGTGGCAGCGCGCCCGCCGCGCCCGCGCCCAAAGCTCTGCGGCCCGCGCCCGCGGAAGGCGGGTGCCCGGCCGCGCCCGCGCCCGCGGCCAAACGGCGGCGGGGCGCCCGGAGGGCGCGCTGGGACGACGTCCAAGACGCGGCCGGCGAGCGCCGACCCCGCGACGCGCAGCGCGCCCGCGGCGTCGCGGTCGGTCGCGAGCACGACAAAGGCGTAGCCTTTGTGCCGGGCGCCAGGAGCAGACGACGCTCCCACAACCGTCACCTTTTCCACCGCCAACCCCGCGCGCGAAAAGTGCTCGCCGACCTCGGCCGCCCCCGCGTCAAAGTGCACGTTCTTGACGACGACCGCGCGTCCGCCCGCGGACGCGGCGCCGGCGGGGGAGGCGAGGGCGGCGAGGCGCAGGGAGGCGAGTTCTCGGAAGCGCGCGGCGGCGACCAGCGAGGCGGCGGGGGGGGGGAGGGAAGCGATGGAAGAGGCGCCACGACCGCGACCGCCACTGCCCAGGCGGTCAAAAACGGACGAGCGCGCGGCGGCCGTAGGAGGCGGCCCGCGGCCGCCGCGGCCGCGGCCGCCGCGCCCGCGGGCGGCCGCCGCGGCTGCCTTGGCGCGCTCGCCCGAGCGAGAGCGAGAGCGCGACATGGCGCGGGCGGTGGCGGCGGACGGTGAGCGCGAGCGCGACCGGCCGCGCTCGGTGCCGGCGCCGTCGCCGGCGTCGCCGTCGCCGCCTTGCGCGAGCTTCCCAGCCTCTTCAGCCGTCAACCCGTACTCCCCTGCACGCTCCACCAGGTGCGCAAAGAGCCAGCCGGCAAACTCGCCCGCGCGCTCGGGCAAAAACTCTCCCAGCGCCGCCTCGACCCCCGCCCGCCCGGTGCCGCTGGACGTCATGGCCACCACGTACATGGGCAGCGCGTCGTCCTCGAGCGGGCCGAGCGCGGTAGCCAGCTCGGCCGCGACGGCGGCCTGCAGCGCGGCGGCGGCTGGCGTGCCCACTTCCAAAGGCGGCATGATGGAGAGGGAGGGTGGGCGACCTTGCGGGGCCGCTGCGGCGCGGGCGGCGTGCCCGGCTCGAGCACGGAGTGGCGGCGGGCATGTGGCGGCGCGACGGCGAGCACCGCGCAAAAGGCCGGCCCGCCGGCCGGCGAGTGTCGCCAGTCGCGCATCCGCCGCCGCCGGTCAGGCATCGGCCGGCCGGCGCAACGACCGATGCCGCCACCGCCGCCTCCCCTCTCCCCGACCTCGGTCCGCCACATCCTGGACACCGGCGATGCCGCATCCCACCTCGAGCTGGCCGGCACGCCCGGCTTCTGCCTCACCCCCATGCCGTGGCACACAGCAGTCGCCGCCGTCGCCGACGGCTCGATCGCGGCCCTGGGGCGCATGGGGAGGAGCCCCGCCGGCGTGCGCGAGTATTGGGCGTGGAAGGAAGGGGTGAGAGAGAAAGGGAGAGGGGGAAGGAAGGAGGGTGGCGGTTGCGTGGCGTCGACGCCACCCCCTTCTCTCCGCCTTCCTCTTCCTCTAGATGGACGCCGCCTACGCGTCCACCGCCGACTATGTCAAGATCCACATCCTGGGCTTCGAGGCCAACAAGGACGCGCGCGGCCTCTCGGCCGCGGGCGCGCCGCCGCCAAACGCCGACGCGCGCGCCGTGTGGCGCGCCAACGATTTCCCGTACAATTACGAGGCCGGCGTGTCGCACTACAACGTGTGGTGCACGCGGGCGTTGGGCAAGGACGAGCTGGATGCGGTGGTGGAGCAACACGCGCCGGCGGCCAATCATGAAACCGTCCGCTTTGTCAACCCCGCGGCCCTCGCCTCCATCCCCTCGGTCTGGCACGCGCACGTGCTGGTGCGGGGTCGGCAAGAGTGAGAGAGAGAGCGGGAGAGGGGCAGAGACCACACTGCAACGCGGCGCCCTCACCCCCTCGCCGCGAGCGCCGCCTCGACGCGCGCCGCCACCACTCCCTCCAGCCTCTCCTCCAGCACGCGCTCCACCGCGTCCACCGTGGCCTGCGTCCCCGCATCCACTTCCACGTTGACGCGGTCGCCGGGCGCCCAGGAACCCAGGACGGTCGCACGCAGCGTCTCGGGGATGAGGTGGACCGTGAAGCCCTCGTGCGTCACCGCGCCGACCGTCAGGGAGCAGCCCGCCAGAGCGACAAAACCCTTGGACAGGACGTAGCGACGCCAGAGAGAGGGCAAGGCCAGGTCGACCGACACGTTGCCGTCGTCCGCGCGGCGCACGGCGGCCACCGTGGCCGTGCAGGCGACGTGGCCCGACACCATGTGCCCCCCAATCTCGTCGCCCACGCGCGCGGAGCGCTCGTAGTTGGTGGTGGCGCCGGCGGCGAGGGCGCCGAGCGTCGTGACGCGCAGCGTTTCGTCGACCACGTCGAACCGGGCCACGTCGCCCTCGACGGCCACCACGGTCAAACACGTGCCATCAATGGCCACCGAGCCGCCCAGCGGGACGCCCGCCAGGGCGCCGGGGGGGAAGGTGAGGGCGAGTCGCGCGGTGCCCGGGGACGGGCGGTCGATGGAGGTCACGGTGGCCGTGCCCTGCACGATGCCGGTGAACATGGCACGAGGGGAGGGGTGAAATGCGCGGCGGCGGCGGCGCTGCGTGGGGTGCGCGACGGGCGGCGCCGGGATGCGGGCGCGGCGCGCCGTGCTGGCCGCCGCGCAACGCGCCGGCGCCGAAGCGGCGGCCGGCCGCCGGGCCAGCACCGGCGCCGCGGCCGGCGGCGCACGGCAGGCGACCCGCATTCGGTGTGTGCGCTGCAACGAAAACACTCCTCACGCCCCTCCCTCGTCACTCCCTCCCCAGCTCGCCACGACCGCCGTCTTGGCCGGCAACGCGACGAGCAGGCCCCAAGCGTCGGCTTGACGCGCCAGCACGTCGGCCACGACCCCCGCCGCCGCCTCCGCCCACTCCTTCCCCACCTCGACCACCACCTCGTCGTGCACCTGCAGCACGAGGCGCGCGGCGCCCGGCGCCAGCCCCGGGGCGCCCAAGGCCAGCGTGCGGTCCAGGTCGACGAGCGCGCCCTTGAAAATGTCGGCGGCGGAGCCTTGCACGATGAAAGAGGCCGCGGTGCCGGCGTGGGCGGCGCCGCTGTCGAGGTCCAGAGCGCGGCGGCGGCCGCCAATCGTCTCCACGTAGCCGTTCTTCCGGCATGAATCCCCAACTTTGTCCAGCCAGGCGCCCAGCCCCCCAAGCCGGCCTGCGACCGCGGCGCGCACGCGCGCGGCGTCGGCGGCACCACAATCGAGGCCATCAGCCAGCTTGCCATCCCCCATGCCATACATGAGGCCATAGGCGACCGTTTTGGCGGCGAAACGTTGGGCGGGCGTGACGGAGGCGAGCGGGATAGAATGCACCGCCGCCGCGACGGCGGCGAGCGGGTCGCCACCCGCCGCAAACCCGCGGACGAGCTCTTCATCTTTCGACAGGTGCGCCGCAATGCGCAGCTCCAGCTGGCGGTAGTCAGCGACGACGAGGAGGGAGGCAGGAAGGGCGATGATGGCGCGGCGCGGCGCGCAGCGAAAAAGTGCGCCGTCGGGGCCGGCGAATCCGTCGAAATCGACCGCCCGCGGCACCGTCTGCAGGGCGGGGTCCTCGAGGGGGAGCCGACCAGTGCTGGTCGCCGTCAGCCGCGTCGTCGCCCGCACGCGGGCGACGCCCGGCAACACCCCACCCCCTGCGCGCGCCTCGGCCGCGACCGCGTCGCGCAGCTCGGCCACCCACTCGAGCCGCTTCCCGGCCACGCGGTACGCGCGCACCGCTCGCACAGCAGGGTAGTGGGACAGGGCGGCCAGGACGCGCTTGTTGGTGAGCGGGAGGCCGCCGCGGCCCGACGTCGCGCCCGGCGGCGGCGGAATCGCCAACGTCTCAAACAGGAGCACAGACACGGCCGCAGGCGACGTCAGATCAACCCCTGCTTTGGCCTTGCGGATGGCGGCCGCGAGCGCGCCGGGCGAGCGCACGCGCTCGGCCACTTTTTCGCCCGCCGCGCACTCCAACCACGCGACCGCCCGGGCCTGCACGTCCTTGAGCCGCAGCCAGTCGTCCTCCAGCACGTTGGCGTCGACACAGATGCCGGAGACTTCCATGCGGGCGAGGATGGGGACGATGGCGGCTTCGCGCGCGGCGAGCGCGGCGCGCAAAGCGCCGCCGTCGGGGCGGGCGTCCAGAGCGGCCTGCTGGTGCTGGTGCAGGTGCCACACTTTTGCGGCCACGGTGCACGCAAGTCTGCACCGGTTTGGGGGAGCGGCGACGCGTGCGCGCGCGGTCGCCGGCCTGCCGACCGCGGCCGCCGCGTCGGCCGCCGCGCCCGAGTGCGCATCGAGCAGCCTGTCCAGCGCACTGTCGCCACCCTTGTGCCCGTCGTCCACGGCGGGGCAGTCGGGGTCGAGCAGCCAGGCGACGAGGCGGACGTCGATGAGAGAAGAGGGGGCGAGCGGGGCGGTGGAGAGAGGGCAGGAAGAAGGAGCGCCGCCGCCTCCGCCGGGCCCAGCCTTGGTGCCGGCCAGCGCGTGCAGCAGTCCTTTGGCGTCAAAGGCGACCTTGGCCGGCCCAGGTCTCGCGAGAATGGCGGCCGCCGCGGCGCGCGCGCCGGGGTGCGCGAGGTCGAGGTAGAAGACGCGGTCTCCCCGCCAGGCAACCGCCAGGCCGGCCAAGCGGCGAGAAGAAGAGTCTTGCGAGACGGCCATGGCGCCCGTTGGCGCTGGGAGGGCGGGCCCCGCGTTGCGCGTCGCGAGCGCGAGCGCGGCAGCGGGGCGGGACGCCCACAGGCGGGCAAATGCCGGTATGGCGTCGCACGGGACAGGGATGATGCCCTAAGGAGGGGGGAAGAGGGGAGGAAAGTGAGGAAGGCGGGCGAAAACGTGACAAAAACAAAGGCGCTGCACCCCCTCCCTCTCCTCTTGTCACCCCACCTGCCGCCCGCCACCCTCGTCAAATGGGGCCCCGAGCTCCAGGGGTAGGGGCGGTAGCATGGTGGGCGCGTCGAACAGGCGGTCCGGCAGGGAGGCGGGCGCGAGCGGCGAGTGGCTGGCCGCTGCCGCGACCGCACCCTCCTCCTCCTCCGTCCCACTCGAGGCCAGCAGGACCGCTTGCTCCACCGCGTCCATGAGCCCCTGCTCCGCCGCATCGTCCGCGGCGGCCGCGTCGGCCGCGTCCGCCGCGTCGGCCGCCTGCCGCGCGGCGACCTCGGCCAGCCGCGCCGCGCTCGCCTGGATGCGGGCGACGATGCCCGGCGTGATGGCTTCGTCGGCGCCGTTGCCAGACAGGATATCGGCGACCGTGCCGGCGTCGGCGTCGGCGACATCCGCGGCAGTCAACAGCCCGGCCCTGTGCAACCGTCGCGCGCGCCCCGCTTTCACGAGCGCGATCTGGGTCAGCGCCAGCAGCTCAGGCCGGGCGCCGGCCGCAATGCGGCGCTCGGTGGTGGCCAGGAGGTCGGCCAGGGCGTCGAGGCCGCCGCCGACGCCGCGGGCAAACGCGGCGGCGCGGCCGGCGCGCTGCGCAGCGGCTTCTTGGAGAGAGGCCAGGCGGTGGGGGTGGACGCCAAAAGCGGCAGCGACCGTGGCTGGCGTACGCTCCTGCACCAACGCATCGACCGCCAGCGCGGCGTGCAGGCGGTGCAGCGCGGGCGCGCGCGTCCGCGGCGCGCCCGCGCCGTGCCGCGCCGCCACCAGCAGGCCGTCGTCCACGCCGACCCGCAAAGCGACCGCACGGCGGGCGTCATGACCGGGGCCGGAGGCGCGGGAGACGTAGTGGTCGACTGCGGCGGCCGCTTCCGCGTCGGCGCGGTCGCCGCGCGCGAGCCGCTCGCCGGGAGGGACCGCGAGAAAGACCAGGTGCAAATCGCACCGCAGCACGACGCCCTTTTGCGCTACTTCAAGCAGCTCGCCCGCCATGGCGGTCGCGTCGCAGGGCGAGAGGCCGGCAGAAGAAGCCGCCACGCCCGCCGCGGTCGGCGCATACCGCCCGTCGGCATTCCCCTCGCCCGACCGCCGCCACTCGATCAGGCGTTCTTCCACCAGCTCGCGCAGCACGGTCTTGGTGGCGTCGACCATGGTTTGGCGACCAGAGGCGGTGGTGGTGCTAGGTGCGGGCGCGGTCGCCGAGCGGGCGCCACCTTCCTCCTTCTCCTTCTCCTCCTCCTTCTCTCGTGGATTTTCATTCCAGCCGAAGGTGCAGTCTAAAAACCTCAGCACGTCGGCCGGATCCGCGACGGCGCCCAGGGCGACCGTCTCGAAAATGGCGCGCCGCAGGCAGGAGCGGTCCGGCAGGCAGGAGTGGACGGGAGGGGGGGTCGAGAGCAGAAGCGCCCGCAGGCGGTCTCTCTCGGTCGCGGGCGCGGCGGCGGGGCAAAGAACGTACGCCTCCCCCGCCTCGTCGATCCCCGCCCGCCCCGCCCGCCCCGCCATCTGGGCGAACCGCGCTCCATCCAGCCTGTTCGACGACACGCCGATAAATGTGTCCCGAAACACGACCCGCCTCGCCGGCAGGTTGACGCCGGCGGCCAGGGTCGACGTCGCGGCGAGCACGGCCGCGCCGCCGTCGCGGTAGGCGGCTTCCACGATGCGCCGGGCTTCCGGGGGGAGGTCGGCGTGGTGGAAAGCGACCCCGCAGCGCAAAGCCTCGAGCAGGCCAGGATCCACGCGGTCGAGCGTCGCGAGCCGCGCCACCGCGTCGCGCCGCGGCCGCCCCCCGGCGCGCGTGCGGTCGGGCAGCGGCCCCAGCAGGCGGGCCAGGGTGACGGCTGTGTGCCGGGCGCGGGCTTTGGTGCCGCAAAAGATGAGAGTAGAGTGGTGGGAGGTGGTCGCCTCGCGCGCGAGCGCGGCGATGACGCGCACGTCGTCGTCGGAGGGGGCGAGACCGTCGCAGCGCGGCGGGAGGGTGAGTGGACGAGCCGCTCCCGCGCCACCAGCCGCCGTCACGGCCGACACGGCCCCACCTTCCACCAAATGGCACGTGAGCGGAACGGGCCGGAAATCGGTCACGTACAGCGCCGCCCCCAGCCAGGCGGCCACCGCGCCCGCGTTGGGCAGGGTGGCCGACATGCCCACAATTTGGACGCCCAGGGATTGGGATGGGGAGCCAGGGGTGGCAGGAGTGGTGGAGGGGACGGCGGAGGGCGTCGCGCGCGCGCCACCACCCCCTCCTCCGACCCCCACCCCATCCGCCAGTCGCGTCCCAAACTTGAGCTTGGCCAGCAGGAGCTCCAGCAGGAAGCCGCGCCCGGGGTCGCCGAGCATGTGCAGCTCGTCGATGACGACGCAGCCCAAAGAGGCGAGGCAGCCTTCTTGGAGCAGGCGAGAGACAAGGGCCGAGCCCCGCTCAAAATTGGCGACGTAGGCGCCCACGTTGGCGGCCGCGTTGGCGTTGGGCGCGCGGTCGAAGAGGCGCACGACGCGGCGGCCGGCGGGCTTGAGCAGGGCGTCGAGGCGGTCGGCCTTTTCCTTGCACAGGGCGTTGAAAGGAAAGACAAAGAGCGCAGGGCGGCCGGTGACGTACGCGCGGCGCAGGGCGAGGATCTCCGCGACGGCCGTCTTGCCGGCCGACGTCGGCGCGGCAAACACCAAGCCTCGGCCGGACAGCACCCCTGCCTGGCCCAGCGCCGCGGCTTGCCAGGGGTAGAGCCGGTCCCGGTTGCCGGCCGCGGTCCAGGCGTGGAGGAGGTCGGGGGGGAGGTAGGACGCGACTTCCAGGGCGCGGGGGGTGCCGGGGGTGGGGGTCAGGTGAAGAGGAGAAGAGACAGGGTGATGATGATGCAGAGGCGGCGGCGCCCCAGCCTGGCGCGCAGGGCCGGCCGGCGCGCGGGGCGGCGCGCGGTCGACGCCCGCGCCAGCGACGCCAGCGACAGCCTCACCCCCCACTAGCCCACCCGAGGACGATAGCGACAGCCGGTGCTGCCGTTTGGGCGGCGACGGAGGCGTGCCGGCCGCGGCGGCGCCCACGTCGCCCGCCGGCGGCGGCCGCTTGCCCACTCTCTCCTCCTCGGCCGCGGCCAGCGCAGCCAGCAGGGCATCGTCGTCATCCATGCTTCTGGACGCGTCAAAGAAGCCGGCAGAAGGCGCGCGGCCGGGCCGCGCCGTGCGCGGTTCGCGCGCCGCAGCTTCGGCGTCGCTCCCGTCGCCTTCGTCGGCCGCAAATGCGGTCAGTTTGGCGCGCCACAGACCGTGGTCGGACGCGGGGCGCGGGAGGGAGGGGCGCGGGCGCTTTCTGGGAGGAGAAAGGGAGGGGTTGGCCGCCGCACGGTGCCCGTCTCGGCCACCCAAGCCTCTCCTCGATGCCAGTCATAGCCAGGGAGCTTCGCGGGGGTCCCTGCGCGCCGGCCGAGGGCCGCCGTCTGCACCCCGCGCCCATTGCCCCTCTCGCGTCCCACCTGGCCGCGGCGCCGCCGTCGGGGGCGGGCGGAGGGCGCCAATTTTCGGCGCCGCCCGCCATGGGGGCGGGAGAAGGGGGAGAGACGCGCCGCGCGCGGCACGAGTGCGGCCGGCCGCGCGACGCGCGCGCTGCCCGGCGCGGTCGCTGGCCGCCCTCCCCACCCCCCCTTCTTTCCGTCTCTCAAGCACACGACCTCAAACGCGGTTACAGTGGGACGCGAGGCGCGCGATGAAACGGGGACCGGGGGTGGGGGGAGGGTTGCTCGCCGCGCGCGGCGGCGGGGCGGAGCCCGCCCGGACGGCCCGGCCGCGCGCGGGCGAGGTGGTGGGGTCACGAGGGTCGGTGGGGTCGCGAGGATCGGGGGTCGACGCAACACCGCGCGCGCCGGGCAAAGGGGCGCGGCGAGAGTGCGCGCGCGCCGCGCGCGTGGGCCGAGGCGTGCGGGGCGGGCGCCCCGCACAGCCACACGCGCGAACGCGGCGTTGGACAGGCCGGTCTGTGCACATGGGAGTGGGGAGGCAGGTGGTGGAGAGGCGTGTGGGCGCCGCGGCGGCGGGGCGGTCGACGCACCGCGCGCCGCCTTGGGCCGACAGTCGGGTGGAGGGACAACCGGGCCAATCGCAGGCGGAGCAAGGGGATGTGCCGGCGCGGGGCAGGCGGCTTGGCCGCAGTGCTTGCCGCGGCGCGCGGCGGGTGACGTTCAGCGGTTTCGGTGGGGACGGCGGCGGCAACCAGAGAGCAGAGCGAGCCGGGGCGGGCGCGGCGCGTCCCTACGACGACCTTACGCTGTCATCGCCAGCCCCGACCGCGGGCCAGGCGCCCGAGCCCGAGCCGGCGCCGAGTGACGACCCCGCGACCGGCGCGCCGCCCGCTGCGACAGCGTCGACCGCGGCGTCCCCGTCCTCCTCGTCGCCGATGGCGGGGATGGCGATGGGCGCTGTCTCGGCACGCGGGGCGGCGGCGGCGGGCGCGGCGTCGCCCACGGCGACGGCGTCGACCGCGGCGTCGTTGGAGCCAGGGGCCGACGGCGGCGCGCCGCCGTCCGACGCGGCGCCGCTGCCGCCGTCGACGGTGCCGGACGCGGGGGTGGCGGACGCCCCAAACGAGCCGTAGGAGGCGGCTGGAGGGTAGCCGCCCCCGCCACCCCCACCCCACCCTTGGTACGCGCCGCCCGGCGTGAACGCGGGCGCGTCGGCGCCGAGCCAGCCCTTGCCGGAGTTGCCGTAGGCTTGGCCTTGGCCGCCCAAGGCGAGGCCGCCAAACGAGGCGGCGAGCGCGGCGTCGGCGTAGCCGTTGCCCCCGCCTCCTTCCGCCCACCCGTCCAGCGGGCTCGCCCCCGCCGGCGGCGGCGGCGGCCTCCCGCCCGACTGCTGCACCGCTTCATAGTGCGACGTGCGGTCGCGCGTCACGGAGATGGCCTCGACGCGGAAGCGGCCGATCTCGCGGTTGGAGCGCGCGGCCGCCGCTTCCGCGGCGGCCGGGCTCGCAAACGTGACGAAGCAATAATTTTTGCGGCGGCCGGTGGCGCGGTCCTTGGGGAAGTAGACGTCGAGGACGGCGCCCCACTGGCCAAAGTGGGCGCGGACCATCGTTTCCGAGACGGCGGTCGGGACGCCGCCCACGTAGACGCGCGGGCCCGACCCGCGGGGGGCGCCGCCGGGGAGGGCGGGCGGCGGTTGCTGGAGGCCGTCGGGGTGGTGGTGCTCGGCGCCGCCCGCCGCGCCGGGCCACCCGCCGCCGCCGCCGCCGCCGTACGCTCCCGCCGCCGGGTCGAGCGACAGCGGCAAGCCGTCGTGCCCCAGCGCGGCGCCGGGGTGGGGCGCGTAGCCCCACCCGCCGCCCTGCGCAAACTGTTGGTGCAGGTGCCGCGGCGGGCCGTAGCCGCCGCCCATCATGGCCCCTGGCGCCACCGCGTACGCGTCCGGGCGGGGCCCGGCGCAGTTGACCTTGCACCGCTTGCCGGCGATGAGGTGTTCGGAGCCGCACGCGAGCTAGACGGGGGGAGAGAGGGGGGGGCATATTGGGGTTGGCCGGGTTAGGGTTGGCGGGAAGCCCGCGGGCGGGCGGGCGGGGGGCCGGGGTCGCCGCCTTCCTCTCCGGCCAACGGCAGCGTCGCCCGCGGCCACTGGGGCGGGGCGGGGCGGTGGCAGGCCGAGGGGCGAGGGCGGGCCGGCGGGAAAGGCATGGGCGCCGGCGTCGCGCGTCGCGCGGCGGCGCGCGCGCGCCAAGGGGCGGGCGCGCGCGGCATCAGTGCCCCCGGCAGGCCGTTTGAAAGACCATGGCCACCGCTCAGCGCGGGCGCCGGGGGCCGTTGGGCCTCGAATCCGGGGCGCCCCGGGCGCCCGACCGCGGGCGCCCACGCGGGCGCCCGCGGGACAGCCACGACGGCCAACGTCCAACCCCCCTCGTGCACGCGCGACACGATCGCGCGTCGAGCGGGGCGGGAAGCGAGCACAGCCGGCGCCTCCACCCCTGCGCGCACGATGGGGGCGACCGCCGCCCGCCCCCAAACTCACCGCCCGCATCAGCGCGTCCTCCGCTTCAAACGTGACAAAGCCATAATTCTTGCGTTGGCCCGTGCTGGAGGAGGGAGGAGGGTGGGAGGAGGGGGTGGGCGGAGGGACGGGGCGCGCAGGCGCGGCGCGCGCCGCGCGGAGCCGGCCGGACGCCCGCGCGACCTTCCACCCCCCCCTTAAGCTGCATGAGGTCCCAGCCGACCCATGTGCGGCGGCTCCGCCCAGACATCCGGCCGCCGAGCCCCCATTCCGCTCCCTCTTCCTCTTCTTACTGGGCGTCGCGCGGCACGTAGACGTCGACGACCGGCCCAAACGCGGAGAAATGCTCCTCCAGAATGGCCTCGGGAATGGAGGGGCAGTGCACCCAGAGGCGGTGCCCCGTGCCGCGCGCGGCGGGCGCGGGGGTGGCGTCCGGGCCCTGCATCCCGGCCGCCTCGCCCGTGGGGAACGTGTCGAACGCGGGCGTCGTCACGGTGGCATGTGCCGGGCCGTGTGGGGCCCGGGGAGACGAGGGAGGGGGGGGAAGTGGGTGCGACGCGGGGCGGGCGGCAAAGGCGCGCGCGCCGCCACTGCCGAAACGAACGGCTCCCTCTGGTTGCAGGGTGCAGGCCGGGTCGTCGCCCGCGCGACGCTCGCCCGAAAGCAAGGGCGTTGGGCCCACTGGGCCCTCACCTTTGTCCCCCCTCCATCACAGCAGGCGGTAGCGCACGCCGCCGTCGGCCACGTCGATGACGTCCGACCCGACGACGCCGCCGACCGCGTCGCGCACGACGACGACGTCGTCCAACAGCAGGCGCAGGGCGGACGCGAGGGCGAGGCTGCGAGAGTCGAGGGCGGAAGGGGAGGGGGGTGGGGTGGGCGCCGTCGCGCACCCTCCACCCTCCTCCCCTCCCGTCTCTTCTTACCGGCCCTCGTCGCTGTCCCCACACCCCAGGTCGGCCGCCAGCTTGGCCGCAGACGCGGGGCCGCCCGCCAGCGCGATCGCGACCGAGGCGGGGGTCGGGAGGGAAGGAGGGGGAGGCACAGGCGCCGCGCCCCCATCCTCGCTCTTCAGCTTCTTGGCCGCGCGCTGGAACACGGGCGCCAGCGGCAGCGGGCGCCCGTCGGCGTCATCGGCCTTGCCCGGGGGCGGCGGGCGCACGTTTTCCTGGCGCGCGGCGGGCGACGCGGCCGGCGGCGCGGCGTCCCCCTCAAACCACAGCCCCCCCACCAGCTTGAGCGCCGCCGCCAGCGACACGCACCCGTAGTCGACGCCCGCCACGCCCGCGCGCTCCACGGTGCGCACGACGTCCATGGCCGAGTGCCGGTTGACGGCCTTGAGGTTCGTCGCGGCGGCGACGACCGCGCGCGCGCCTGCGGCCGTCAGCCCCGCCTCGGCCGCCAGGCGCGCCCACTCCGTCCCCGCCCCCGCGGCCCCCGCGGCCGCGATGTAGGAGACGACGGTGGACGGCTTGATGGGCTTGTTGCCGCGGCCGCCGTCGGCGGCGATGGCGGCGACGGTCTCGCCCGCCGCGAAACGTGCGTGCGCGCCCGCTGCCGCGCCCTTGGCCTCGCCGGCGAGGCCCACGAGTTTGGCGCGGACGTCGGCGTCGTTGCAGCCGGACGCCGCGGCAGCGTCGGCGCGGCGGGCGGCGGTGGCGGCCCAGTCGATGCCGGCGTCGAGAACGGGCGAGGCGCCGCAAAAGGACACAACCGCCTCGACAAACGCCGCCCCGTGCGCCGCCCGAAACGCGTCCGACGCGCCCTCGCACGCGGCCAGGTCAGGAACGGTCGCGGGGCGCGCCTGGGCGAGCGCCAGGAGCAGCGCGTCGCCCGCGACGTTGGTCGGCACCAGGCCCGTCGCGGCCGCGATGCGGGAGCGCACAGACTTGAGCTCGTCAAACAGGCGAGCTTCCTCGGCGCCTTCCGGCGAGGAAGAGGTGGTGGCCGTCGCGGCAGCGGCCGCGCTCGTCGCCGCCGCTTTCGCCGCGCGGCCCTCCTCGGCGTCCAGGTCGGCCGACACGTCGAGAACGAGCGGCCCGCCGCGCGCCAGGAACGCGATACCCGCCGGCGTGGCGGTGATCGCCGAGTAGGCGCGCCCGCCGCCGCCCCGGCCACCCCCGCCACCCCCGCCAAGCGCGCGTGTGCTCTCCGCCAGCAGCCCCGCGTGCTGCAGCGCCCCCGCCAGCGCCTTCCACCACTCCGGCGACCGGTGCACGCCCGCGCCGTGCAGGCGGTCGCCGGCCGGCGAGTAGGGGATCGATTTCTCGATCATCCACGGCTGCACGTCGCGCGCCTTCGACCCGCGCAGCACCGCGACCGGCTTGCCCAGGCCGTACGCGCCGCCCAGGGCGGCGACGGCGGCCACCAGCAGGCGCGCGTCCTCGCCAAAGTCGGCGGTGCGGGCTTCGCCGCGCGCGGCGCGGTCGCAGTTGTCGCAGCCGCCGGCGCAGCGGGGGGACGAGGAGCGCGCGCCGCCGCTCGCGCGCGCGCCTGCATCCTCAAAATGAGCCGCGAGCGCGGCGTGGCGGCAGGCCGACGTCAGGCAAAATGATTGCATGACCTTTTTGCCGGCTTCAAACGCGGCCCGCCCCGCGGCCGAGAGCGACGCGGGGTCTTTGACCGACGCGACCTTCGACCAGTCGGCGTCGGCCCACAGCAGCGTGCACCGCGAGGGAAGCCCGTCCCGGCCCGCGCGGCCGACTTGTTGGTAGTAGCCTTCCAGGGTGGCGGGGACGCCATAGTGGTAGACGTTGCGGATCTGGGGAAAAGAGATGGAAGGGTGTGGGAGGTCGCTCGCGCTCGCGCTCCTCTCTCCTCCCGCCCTCCACCTCCCCTCCCTCCCCCCTCGTACATTAGGCTTGTCGATGCCCATGCCAAATGCAACAGTCGCGACGACGACCGTGACTTCGTCCCGCAGGAAGCGTTCGTGCACCGCGCCCTTGTCGGCGGCGCCCGCGTGGTAGACGGCCACCGAGTCCCTCAGCCCCGCCGCCGCCAGGTCGTCACGCACGCGCTCGGCGTCGGAGCGGGAGATGGTGTAGACGATGGTGGGGTCGAGGCGGCCCAGCGCGCGGTGCTGCTCGACGAGCGCGGCGAGGTGGTCGCGGGGGGCGCCGGGCGGGCGTTTGCACACGGCGAGGTGCAGGTTGGGGCGCTCGAACGAGAGCACGTGGCGGCCGGCGTCGCCGGCGCCGAGGCGCAGGCCGAGCGAGGCGGCAATGTCGTCGCGCACGCGCGGCGGGGCGGTGGCGGTCAAAGCGACGAAAGGGGTGGAGGAGAGGGCGGACCGGACTTGGCCCAGGGTGCGGTAGTCGCCCCGGAAGTCGTGGCCCCTGAAGAAAAGGAGGAGGGGGGGGAAGGGGCGCACGGGGTCGAGCGCGCGCCCTCCCTCCCCTCCTTCCCTCTCTCCCTTTTCCCTCCCTTTCCCACCATTCCGACACGCAGTGCGCTTCATCCACCGCGACGAGGCACAGCCGCCCACCCTCCTGCAACGCCTGCAGGCGCGGCACAGACACCGTCGCCAGTTCGGGCGTGAGGTAGACCAGGGACGTGGCGCCCGCCCACGCGGCGTCGATGATGGACCGGTCGTGCTGGGCGGATCCCAGGAAGGCGGCCGACACGCCCTTGGACGCCAGGGCGGCGACCTGATCTTGCATGAGTGAGATGAGGGGGGAGATGACGAACGCCACCTTGCCGGACGCCAGGGGGGGGATCTGGTAGCACAGCGACTTGCCGGCGCCGGTCGCCTGTAAGAGGGAAGGAGGAGAAAGGAGGGGTCGGGGCGGGAGCTCGCTTTGGCGGCCTCGGCTCCGCCGCCGTCCGCCCGCCGAGCCTACCATGACGACCAGCTGGTCCTTGCCCTCCATCAGGGCACGCACGACGTCCTGAGGTGGAGGAAGGGGAGGGGTCAGCGCTCGAAACCATATGGCATCGACGCGCCGCCCCACCCCGCGCGCGCGGCGCGCGCCCTCGCCGCCGCGCGACGTCATACGCTCATCCACTCCCTACCTCCTGACAGTTGCGAAACTTGGAATAGCCCCAGTAGCGGGCCAGCACAGCACGCGGGTCGGCCGATTGGGCGCCGGGAAGGGAAGGGGCGGGGACGGGAGCGCCGGACGCCATGGCGCGATGCAGGGAGTGGTGTGGGGGTGGACGCGCGGGTGCCGAGGGAGAGGACGGCGGACGCGGCGGGGGGAGGCGCCGCGCGCGCCGGGGAGTGACGAGGGCGAGGCTTGCCGCCGCCGACCCCGCCCACCCACTCGGCATCGACGCGCCTGCATTACCACCACCGCGTCACTCCTCTTCCTTCAACAAAAACTCCTCGACCTCGCCCGCGCTCGGCAAGCTGGGCAGCGCCCCCTCCCGCTGCACGCACAGCGCGGCGGCCGCGGCCGCGTACCGCATGGCGGCGGCGGCGGGCAGGCCGCGCAGGGTGGCGACGGCAAAGGCGCCGGTGAAGCAGTCGCCCGCGCCGGTCGTGTCGATGACGCGAGGCACGCGAAACGCGGGCACGAGCAAGGGTGGGGCGTTTGCCGTGACCAGCATGGCGCCTCTCGCGCCGCGCTTGACCAGGATGCGGGACGGGCCGCGGGCGAGCAGGGAGGAGGCCGCCGCGGCGACCGCGGCATCGTCGTCTACGCACAGCCCACCCCCACCATCCATCAACCGTTCCAGCTCGGTCTCGTTGGGGGAAAAGGTGTGCACCAAGGACAGCAGGGCGTCGGGCGGCGGCGCGTCGACGCCGCCGGCGTCGAGCAAGACAGGGACGCGCGCGGCAACGGCCACGGCGGCCGCGCGCGTGTTGACCGCGTCGCTCACTTCGCGCTGGAGGAGCAAGAGGCCAGCATTGGCAATCACAGCATCCGCGTCCGCGTCCTCTTCCGGCCAGGGCGCCGTGTTGGCGCCGCTGCTCACGACGATGCAGTTTTCGCCCCGGACGTCGACAAGCACGATCGCAGTTCCGGTGGGCACGCCTGAGGGGGCTCTACGAACGCAGGCCACGTCGACGCCCGCCCCGACAAGCGCTTCCAGCATCATATCTCCATACCCGTCCCCCCCAACCTGCCCCACCATGGCCGTCGGCCAGCCCAACAACCCCGCGGCCGCCGCCTGGTTGCAGCCCTTGCCGCCGGGAAATGTGGCGAGAGCAGGGGACGTGACCGTCTCGCCAGGCGCGGGCAGGCGCGCGACGCGCGCGACGAGGTCGGCGTTGATGCCGCCGAGGACGGCCAAAGGACGAGGAGGAGGGGGTGGCGTGGACGACGCGCGCGGCTGGGTTGCCCGTGGGGGGCGCGGCGGGCGCAGCATCGCGGGCAGGAGAGAAAATGGCCGGACTGGCGGAGCGCGCGGCTGACACCGTCCTCACTCTTCCGGCCGAGCCCCCCGCCAGCCCCGCCGCCACTCCGATATGGTACGACCCGCGCGTCGCCCGCGCTCGCGGCCAACAGCGCGGCCAGCGAGCGCCGCGCAGCGGCGTGGGGCGCGCGCGCGCGCGCATTCCTTTTGCGCGCGCCCCGCGCGCCCCCGCCCGCGCTCACTGCCTCTCTCGTTGGTCGCGTGGCTGTCTTGGCCGCTTGTCGCGGCGGTTGAAAAGGCGCGCCCTTGCTCCCCGTCTGACGCCTCCCCCCCCCTCCCCGTCTTCTCTCCGCAGCAGACCGCCTACCGCCGCGCGGCCGCCACCGCGCGCCGCGACTCGGCCGCGGGCGCGCGCACCACGCTGAACGAGGAGCAGCACCAAGAGATTCGGTAAAGGAGGGAGGGAGGAGGCGCGCCGTCGCCGCCGTCCCTGCCTCCGCCCACCCCTCCTCTCTCCTCCCGTAGCGAGGCCTTCGACCTCTTCGACACCGACGGCACGGGCGCCATCGACGCCAAGGAGCTCAAAGTGGCCCTGCGCGCCCTGGGCTTCGAAGTGTCGACCGACGAGGTCGCGGCCATGGTCGCGACCTCGGCCCCCGCGGGCGCCTCCGAGCTCGACTTTGACGAGTTTGTCGCCCTCGTCGGCGCCAAAGTGGCGGCCCGCGACCCCGTCGACGAGCTGCGCAAAGCGTTTCGCCTCTTCGACGACGACGAGACGGGCCGCATCTCGTTTGCCAAACTCAAGCGCGCCGCCAAAGAGCTGGGCGAACCGCTCACCGACGACGAGCTGCGCGAGATGATCGACGAAGCCGACCGCGACGGCGACGGCGAGGTGGACGAGGCCGAGTTTCTGCGGCTGTTGTCCAAGGCGGCGGCCGTGTTTTAGGGGAGGGGGGGGAGGGTGTTTGGGGGCAGGCGGCGGCGCGGTCGATCGGCCAACGCCGCTGGCCTGCAACCCGACACGGGCCAACAACAACGAACGAACGAGGGAGACACCGGTCGCGCGCCGCCAGACACGGGGTTTCACGCACCACCTCCCACCACCTCCATCTCTCCCCTCTCTACGCCCCCCCCCATTCATCCGTCAAGTCCAGGGCGTCGGCCGGCGGCGCCACCGCCGCGGTGGGCGGCGGTGGGGGCGGCAGGTCGAGGTCGTCGTCGCCGCCCCAGTCGCCCGAGGGGGCGACCAAGTCGGCGGGGGGGAGGGCGAGGTCCAGGTCGTCGGCGGCCGCCCAGTCGCCGGTCGGCACGGGCTCGGCGGCGGCTTCTCCCGCGGGCTTGCCGCCGTCGTCGGCCCAGTCGCCCGCCGCCTCGGCGATCGCCTCCTGGCCCCAGTCGCCGGCAGCGGCCTCGGCGGCGTCGGGCAGGCCCCAGTCGCCCACGGCGGGCTCGACCTCCTGCTCGTCGCCGGCGGCCCAGCCGTCCGCAGGCTCGCCGCCGCCGTCCCAACCGCCCTCGCCGCCGCCCTCGGCCTGCCAGTCGCCCGAAGCGGCGACATCACCGGCATGCTCTTGTCCCTGGTCGGCGGCGTCAGGGTCGGCGGCGGCTTCAGCGGGCCAGTTGGTTTCCTCCTCGCCTTGCCAGTCGCCGGCGGCCGCCTCGGCCCCCTCTTCCGCCTGCCAGTCGCCGTCGGCAGCGGTGGCTTCCTCCTCGGCTTGCCAGTCGCCGGTGACGGGAGTGGTCTCTCCTTCCGCATGCCAGTCGCCGGCGCCGGCCGCGCCGGCCTCCTCTCCTTCCGCGCGCCACTCGCCAGCATCCTCTTCCGCCTGCCAGTCGCCAGCGGCGGGAGCAGCATCTTCTTCCGCTTGCCACTCGCCGGTGGCGGCAGCGGCTTCTTCTTCCGCCTGCCAGTCGCCGGCAGCGTCGGGATCTTCTTCCGCGCACCACTCGCCGCCGCCGGCCGCGCCGGCCTCTTTCTCGGCTTGCCAGTCGCCGGTGGCCGCCTCGGCCCCCTCTTCGGCCCACTCACCACCTTGGTCGTACGCGCCGCCCTCTTCTCCTGCTCCGTCTTCCGCCTGCCAGTCGCCGCCCGCGCCCTCGTAGCCGGCGGCCAGCTCGCCGGGCTGGAGGAGCTCGCGGTGGTCGCCCTCGGCGGCGTAGCCTTGGTCGTACTCGCCAGCGCCGCCATCCTCTTCATCATCATCATACCCATACTCTTCCTCCACCCGCGCCACCGCCGCTTCGACGTCGACGCCCGCGGCGGACGCCAGGGCCGACACTTCAGCCAGCTTGGCAGACTCTTGGCCGAGGCACGCGAGCAGGTCGCCAAACTCGGCCTCTTGCTGGGCGAGCTGGGTTTGCAGGGCGAATGTGGAAGGCGAAGAAGGGGAGAAGGAGGCAAGAGGGGCGGCAGCGGTCGCGGCGGCCGCCGTCGCTTCGGCCACGGCGGCGCGTTGCTCGGCGGCCTCGACGGAGGCAGCCAGTTGGTGCGCGCGCGCCACGGCGTCGTCGGCCTCGGCGCGAGCTGCTTGCGCGGCCTCAAAAGCGGCGTCGCGCTCGGCCGCCGCTCCGGCAACCGAAGCGTCCCGGTCGGCCGCGGACGCCGCAATACGCTTGTCCGCGTCGCCGGCGGCCGCAGTGAGCGCGGCATCCAGGCGGGTGCGCGACGCGTCGGCGTCGGCGCGCGCGCGCGCGAGCTCGTCGGCCAGGCGGGAGGAGTCTGAGGAGGCGGCGCCCAGCGCTTGGCGGAGAGTTGCGGCTTCATCGACGGCCGCTTCGGCCTTGGCGGCCGCGTCGGCGGCCGCCGCCTCGGCGTCGCCCACGCGCGCTTCCGCCGCTGCCAGACGCGCCTCGTCCTCGGAAGCGGCCTCGCGCATGGCTTCCAGGGCGGCGGCCGTGTCGGCCGCCGACGCGCGCGCGGCGTCTGCGTCGGCCTCGGCGGCTTGCAGCCCGGCGCGCGCGTCCGCCTCGGCGGCCTCCAGCGCCGCCCGCAGTTCGGTGACCTCGGCCTCGCCCGCGCCGGTCGCGACGTGCAGCCGGCGCTCGGCGTCGTCGGCGCGGGCCGCTTCGGCGGCCAGGCGGGTGCCAAAATCGGCCTCAACCGCGGCCACTGCGCTCGCCGCGGCGTCGGCGCCCGCGCGCAGCGCCGCCTCCAACTCAGCCTCCAACTCGGCGACGCGGGCGGAGGAGGAGTGGCCATCGGCCAAACGGGCTACGGCGTCGGCCAGAGCTGCGTCGGCCACGTCCGAGCACGCGACCGCGACCGCGGCCTCCTCCCGCGCCCGCGCCACGTCCACTTTGGCCTCCTCGAGCTGTGCCGCCAGCACCCCAGCCCTTTCATCAGCACTGGCCGCCCGCGCCGCGCGCACCGCGTCGGCGACGCCTTCGGCCGCAGTGAGCGCGGCCTCGAGCGATGCGACGTGCGCCTTGTGCTCGTCCACCGCGCAGCGCAGAGTGGCGAGTTCGGCCCGCAAGCCGGCGCCGTCGGCGGCGGACGAAGCGGTGGCCGCGCGGCGCGCCGCGACCAAGTCGCCTTGCAGGGCATCGATTTCGTCGTCCTTGGCCAGTAGGTCGCCGCCCAACTCTTCCAGCTCGGCGGTGAGCTCATCCACGCGCCGGGTGAGGGATTCGACATCGGACTCGGGGCCACGGGTGGTGCCGCGGGTCGCGGCGGCGGCGGCCGCGGCTGCGAGCGCGGCTTGCAGTTGCTCCGCCAGCTCGCCCTGGAGCGCCTCTGCCTCTGCATCCGCATCAGCTTGCTCGGCGCGCAGGGTGGCCAGCTCGGCGGCCAGCACGTTGGCGCGCTCTCGCTCGGCGGCGAGGGAAGCAGCGAGGTCGGCAAGGGCGCCGTCCTTGGTAAGGGGAGGTGGCGCGGCAACGGACGAATGCGCGGGCGAGGACGCGGGCAGGGACGGCGCGAGGGCAAAAGGGGCGTCGCGGGGCGTGGACGCGGCCGAAAACGTCATAGCGTGGCGCGGCGTTGAGGCCGTCGAGACAGCGACCGCCGCCGCCACCGGCGGTAGGGGCACCGGGAATGATGCCGCTGGCGGCGGCAGCGCGCCGGGAGGCGGCGGTAGCGGCTCGCCGCCGGGCAGCGAGAGCGCGACCGCGCCCTCGGCCGGCTCCCCCGCGTTCCAGGCCGCGACCGCGTCCAAGGAAGAGGCAGGGGGCGCGCCCCAGTAGTCGCTTTCGCCACCGTGGGCCGACGGCGGCGCGGGCGCCGCGGTCGGCGGCGCGGACAGCACGCCCGCTGCCTCGGCGAACGAGGTCACCCACGGCCCGCCCCCGGGCGGGGCAAGCGACCCCTCCGCCAGCGTGCCCGTGAGGGTGGCGATGGCGACCTCGTCGGCCGAGTCGGCCGACGACGCGCCGTCGTCGTCGTTGAGAGGGGTCCGGGCGCCGCCGCCCTCGTCGTCCTCCTCCCCGCCCTCCCACTCCACCGGTGCAGCCAGCTTGCCGGTGCCATTGGTGCCGGACACGGCCCAGGAGCCTAAAGACGAGGCAGCGGCGGGCGGCGGGCGCGCGGGCGGCGCGGTCGCCGGCGGCCGCTGCGAGCGCGGCCCCGCCCCCAGCGAAGCCAGCCAGGCTCCCGCTTGCTCCTGCGTGTATGCTCCGGATGCGACCGCGACCGAGAGCCAGTCGGAGGAAGGTTGGGCAGGGGCGGTGGCTGGCGGCGGCGCCCACGCGCCGGCGGGCGACGACACCGAGTGCGACCGCGGCATCATGGGGGGGGGCACGTTGTTGGACGCGGCCTCCGACTCGACCGCCGCGACCGGGCGGCGGCCGCGACCGCCTGCGCGGGGCGGCGCCTGGAAGACAGACGCGGCCGGCGCGGCGGCCGCGCCGCCGCTGCCCGGCACGAAAAAGGCGGCCGGCGGACGAAGGGCGACGACGCCCGTGGGCAGCAAACTGGCCACAGGCGGGCCCGCAGAGGCGGAGACGGAGAGGAGGCCTGCGTCGGCGTAGCGCGACGTCGTCGCGCGCGGGTCGCGCGGAGGCGGAGGGGCCGACGGCGCAGAAGCTTGCGACAGGGCGGGCGCGGCGGACGCAGGCGGCGGCAGCGGCACGCCCACGCCGGCGGGCGGGGGGGCGCCCCGCTCGCGCCAGCACTTCAGCTGGAGAAGGAAGGGACGACAGGGGGGTGGTGAGCAGTGGCCAGCCAGACGCCGCCCGCCTCCTCCTCCTCCTCTTCTCTCCCCATTCCAACCTCTTCATCGTAGAAAAACTCGTTTTTGATGCCCAGCTTGGCCTTGGTCGGCTTCTTGGGCGCGTCGCCGCCGTCGCCGGGCTGAGGGGAGAGGGGGGGCGTGGGGCGTTGGCTGCTGCAAGGCCGGTGTCAGTCAATGCTACGCGTGTCCCGGCGACGGCCGGGGCCGCGGCGCGGCCGGCGACCGCGGCGCCAAAATGGCCGTGCACGGCCGCGGCCGCAGCCCAGTCCCTCTGGACGGACCACCACCACGTCCAGGGCGCGACAAGAGTGGCGTGAGCAGACGCCGGGATTGTCAGCCACAACAGGCCACCGCCCGCCGCGCCCGCGGTCCGCGCGCCATTCGGCGCAGCGCGCGCGCTCTGCCGTGGGGCCGGCTCCCCCTCGCCCGATGCGGCGACTGTGCGGCGCGAGGTCTAGAGCACACGCGCCAACCCCTAACGCGCACCTTGGCGCCCAGCAGGCGGTCGAGCATGGGGGCGGCTTCGGCCGGTGCGACAAACGGTGGGCGGCTCACGCGCGCATGCGCGAGGGCGGGCGCGCGCCTGGGCGGCAGGCGGCCGGGCCGAGAAAGAGTAGAGGAGGGAGTGCGAGGCGGCAGGGGCGCTCCTCTCCCAAAGCAGTAGTGTTACGCCCCGCTTTCACCATGCTCTGCGAGCTCCCCGCCATCGTCATGATCCCGGGCGTGGTGCGCGTGCTGGTCGCGGTGGACGCGTTGCTCGGCGCGGTGCTCGCCGCACGCAAGCCGGACTCGATGGCGGCGGCCGCGCTGGTTCGCTGAGGCAGGAGTGGAGTTAATGCGATGATGGCGGCTTGCCGGGCCGTGGCGCGGCCGCAATCGCCGGGCGCGGAAAAAGCGCCGGCACCGTCGCGCGGGCCGGGCGCCCCTGCAGGCGGCTACCGACCCCGCGCCCCCCGACCAAAGGCGCATTGTAGTGTGCTGGACCGGCGGCCGGCGCGGGTGCGGCCGTAGCTACCTCTGCGCGGTCGCCATCCGCGATCGGGTGCCGACCGACCGCCAGCCAAGCTTTTTTCACCCCGCCACCCCCACAACACCAACCACCGCCCCCTTTGATTGAGGCCCGTCCATGCGCTGCTGACGATTCTTCAAAGAGGGGCGGCCGGCGGCGGCGCCCTTGTCGCGCTCTCGCCCCCCGTCGCCTGCGACTACTCCATTCCCCACACGCCACCCCTTTTTCGACTCGACACCCCAACACGCCACCCCTTTTTCGACTCGACACCCCAACGAGTCGCCCCTTACCGCCTCGTCGGCAGAGCTGACGGGGCACGAAGCAGAGAGAGAGGGGGAGTCGGCGCGCTGGCGGCGCGTTGCCGCGCCGTGCGTCCGAGCACGGCCGCGCGCACGCACCGCCCGGCTGCAAGCCCCCCTTTTTATTCACAAAGCATACCGTGTGATGAACTCATGGGAAGCAGAACGCATGGGGGCGGTGAGCAGGCGGGCCTCAGCGCGCGCCAAGCCGCCCGCCCCCCTCTCCTCCCGCGGCCGAGTGACCGACCCCGCCACCTACACACACGCGCGGGCGAGGGCAGACAGATCCTCCTGCACCCCGAATCGCCACCCCCTTCTGTCACCGGGGGCGGGGGTGGGGTGCGGGGGCAACCTCTCTCCCTCGCCCCAACACTGTCACTTCCGCCCCGCGAGACCGAGGGTCCTACCCCGCCGCCTACATACACAAGCGCGGGTGGCAGCCAGAGCTGCCCGGTTCCGAATCGTCACCACACACCCCCTCTCTCTCCTCTCTACTCGCGAGCGACCGCCGCCGACGCCGTGCGCGGCCCGGCCCCCGCTTTCCGCCAGTCGACCGCCGGCTTGATCAACTCCATGCGCACCCGGTTCTTGTTGGCAATGGCAAACGAGAGCAGAGTGTCGACCACGTTGTCGTTCAAGAGGTGGGGCTGGAGGCCCAGGGCTTCGAGTTTCGAGTGTTTGGCGTTGTAGTAGTGGTCCTCCAGCTCGACGCGCGGGTTGGGGACGGACTGGACCTTGACATTCAGCCCCAGTTTGTCGCCTTCGCGGGAGACGATGGCCGCCAGCTCGTTGACCGAAAACTGTTCCGTAAACTGGTTGAACACCCGGAACTCGCCGGGCGATGCGGGCGTGTCGATGGCCAGCTGCAGGCAGCGCACCGTGTCCCGGATGTCGAGGTAGCCCCGAGTCTGGGGAGGGGGGGAGAGGAAGTGAGTGTTGGGCAAAGGCGCGCGTCGTTCCGCTCTCCACCCTCGGCCCCTTCTCTCACTGTCGTGCACCTGGCCCCCTTTCCCGTACACGGTCAGCGGGTGGCCGACGGCGGCTTGGACGACGAACCGGTTGAGGGCGGTGCCGAAGACGCCGTCGTAGTCGTACCGGTTGACGAGGAGGGGATGGGACGTGGTTTCCTCGGTGGCCACGCCGTAGACGACTCCCTGGGAGGAAGGGGGAGGGGGTGGGCGGCGGGCGTGCGGGCATCGCTCGGCCTTGCCTCCCAAGGTCTAGGGTCTGGGCGCGGCCGGCGCCGACGCCGGGCCGCGCCCGCGGGAGCGAGAAAAGAGAGGGAGGGGAGGGGCGAGGGCCGGGCCGCTCCCACCGCCACCACCCCTCCTCTCCCCTCCCCTCTTCTCCTGTACCTGGTTGAGGTCCGTCGCCGCCAGCCCCCACGCGCGGGACGCAAAGTGGATGTTGGCCGAGTCGTGCACCTTGCTCAGGTGGTAGAAGGAGCCCGCCTGTTTCGGGTAGGGCAGCGTGTCGGTGCGCCCGTTGTGCGTGATGGTGAGAAACCCTTCCTCGATGTCGATGTTGGGCGTGCCGTACTCGCCCATGGTACCCAGTTTGACGAGGTGGGCGGCGGGGGCGAATTCCTTGATGGCAAACAGGACGTTGAGCGTGCCGATCACGTTGTTGTGCTGCGTGTAGACGGCGCGCGCGCGGTCGATCATGGAGTAGGGGGCGGAGCGCTGCAGGGTGGGGGTGGGAAGGGTGGGGGGGGGGCAAAGAGCCGGCGACGACCGCCGCGCGCCCGACTCTCCTCCTCCGTCCGACCTGCTCCCCAAAGTGGACGACTGTGTCCGGCTCAAACTCGCGAAAGGCGGCCCCCAGAAACTCGAAATCGCACACGTCGCCGACGAGCAGTTTGACGTCCTTGCCGGAGACCTCGCCCCACGTCTTCACCCGGTCGTGCGCCGACGCGATCGGGGTGAGCGTCTCCATGCCCAGCGCGGCGTCGTACCCGCGGCGCGCCAGGTTGTCCACGATGCACACGGGGTAGCCGCGGGCGGAGAGGTGGAGGGCGGTGGCCCAGCCGCAGTAGCCGTCGCCGCCTAAGAAGAAGAGGAAAGAAGGTGGTGGGAGGGGGCGTGGTGGACACCCAAACCCACCCTCCCTCCTCCCTCTTACTTGCCAATGATCAGGACGCGGCGGTTGGAGCCACCGGTGGCCGCGGACGCGGGCGGCGCGGCGCGGTCGACCGTCGCGGCGGCGGTGCGGGTCGAGGGAGGGCAAGCGAGCTTGCGGCCGCCGCGGAACGGCTGGGCCATGCGCTGGGCGCGCATCGGGGGGGGAGCTGGGGGAGGGAGAGGGCGGCGATGTCGACGCCGGCCGATGTTCTCGCGCGCCGGGAGGGGACCTTGCGGTGGGGGCCCCGATGAGCGCCGACCGGCGCCTCACGCGCTCGCATCCAAACGACGCACCCACACACGGCGTGACGCCCGAGGAGGAGGCTGGGAGTGAGGGTGGGAGGCGAGGGCGCATCGGCACAGGCCATTGCGGGGGCGTTGTCGGACGCCTGCCCCTGCACCGATGCCGCACCGGTCGGTTTGTGACAGGCGGCGCGCATGGTGGAGGAAAGAGGCGGGGATTGGGGAGGCGCGGTCTGTGAAGAGCGGCCGGCCGGCGCCGCACTCTCTCTCGTCGGGGCGGCTGGACCGTCGCGCGCGCGTCGCTCGCCCCCAGTGATGCGGCCGCCCCCGCCGCCCGACGCGGCGGGCATCGTCGCGGCGAGCGACGGCGTCGACCTCGCGTACGCGCGCTGGCACGGCCCTGGCGGCTCTGTCCCGACTATCGTGTTGATCCACGGGTGGAGCGGGAGTCGGCTGTATTGGAATTCGTGCGTCGGAGAGCTGGCCAAGCGGGCCGCGGTCGTCGCGGTCGACCTCCGCTTCCACGGCCGCTCCGGGCCCGCCCGGCCGGCTGGCGGCCCCACAGGCGCCACACCTTCCGGCGCTCACATCGCCCGCCTGGCGGTGGACTTGGAAAACGTGCTGACCGCTCTAACCCTCACCGACGTCGTCGCGGTCGGCGCGTCGATGGGCGCCGCCGTCCTCTGGTCGTACAGCGAGCTGTTTGGGAGGGGGAGGGTGCGGGCCATGGTGTTTGTGGATCAGGTCAGGGTGGGACGAGGGGACGGAGATGGAAAGGCGGCGTCTTTGCCGCGCCCACCCCACCCCTCTCTCAGGCTCCGCTCCAAAACAGGGCCCCTGATTGGACGCTGGGTTCGCTCGGGTGCTACGATGCCGCCACGCTGGCCGGGCTGCAGGCCGCGGTGCGCGGCGACGTCGCGGAGTTTGCGCGGGGCAACGCCGAGGCGTGTTTGGCGACGGAGGAGGATGGCGACACGCTCGCCATGCTCGCCGCCGAGACCGCGCTGGCCGACCGCGACGCGCTGGCCGCCCTCATGGCCGACCACACGCGGCTCGACTGGCGGCCGCAGGTGCGCGTTTTGGCTGTGCCTTGCCTCGCAATTTTTGGGGGCCGCAGCGCCATCTTCCCGCCGGCCGGCTGCCGGTGGGTGGCGGAGCATGCGCCGGGACCGGCTATCGCGGTCGAATTCGAAGACTGCGGACACTGGCTCTACCTGGAGTGGGCGGCCCAATTCGCGGAGCACGTCGCAGATTTTGCGGTCGCGGGCCGCATTTAAAACGCTTCACAATGCGTCTCGTAGTGCGCGCGCGAGCGCCGGTGGCGGCGTTGGTGGGCGGGGGTCAAGGAGTTTTGTGCCGCTATAATCGTTTAGTGGTTGTTTTGTCCTTAGTACCCAAACACTCTTGTCGCTGTCACAAAACTCGAATGCCCTGCCCCCCCCCTCCCACCTACGCACGGGAAGACTCTGGCGCGCTCATGGGAGGCGGTTGGGGGCGGCGGCGGCGGGGGATGCAGCGCTGGGCGAGGCGAAGAAGGGAAGCGTGGCGGGGGCGCGCGCGGGCGACGCCGGGGCGCGCCTCTGTCGTCGCACGCCGCGCGTGGTGGCCTTCACCTTTGGGTGGTGTTGCACAGGGGGTGGGGGTGGGGGATGGGGAGGCGGCAGGCAAACCCCGACCTTGGCCTCACAATTTTCCCAACCGGTCCCGACCTCGACCACCGTCTCCACGTCGTCGGTGAGTCCACTGGCAGGTCGGGTGCCACCACCGGCGGCCGCGTGGGGGGTGCACGGGTCCCCCGTCGGCCGCGGCAGACGCAGGGGCGGGGAGTGTGGTGCGGCGCGTGCGGCACGGGGTCACTCTCGCGGGACCTCGCCGCCGGCATTCAGGCGGTCCATCACTCTCCTGCACTCACCCGCCCACCCCGTCCAACCGCCGCCGCCGTGATGGCGGCCGCCCGCCGCGCAAATGTGCGGGCGTGCGCCGTGCTGCTGCTGCTGGTTGCCGCGGCCGTGACCGTGGCCGCCGACCCGGGCAGCAAAGGTGTGCGTGGGATGCGTGTGGAGGGGTGGATGGGTGGGCGGTGCGGTGGAACAGACTTCGTTTTTTTGGGTGTGCAGGGGTGGATGGGTGGAAGACGCGGGGTCGTGGACCGAGAGCGAGAGCGAGCGCGCTTGCGGCACGACTTCTTTCGGCTTCCGGCCAGACCGATGACGACGCCGGTCCCCACCACCAGACTGGATCGATTCCCCGTTCACCGGGCAGGGCGACCCGCCGGCCGACGGCGTCAACATCTATTTTAGTGCGTGTTTGGGGTGGGGTGGGGGAGACTCGGCCCCGGACAAATCGATTTTAACACCAACCTTGACCGAACCCTCACCCCAAAACGCAGGCGCCTTCCTCGACCGCCTGATCAAGTTGGACGAAGAGTTTTACAACTTCAGCGCGACGATCGTGTTCATCGCGTCGTTTGTCGACCCGCGCGCGCCCGCCCAAATCGCGGATGCGACGGAAGATGCGCACAAGCCGGGCGGCAACTGCCAACGCTGGTGTCAAAACACGTTTATGCCCACCAATGGCACGCTGTGCTGCGACAACATGTATTTGCCGTCCCTGGTGCTGCGCAACGTTGTCGAGTATCCGCAAGGGCGGCCGCAGTCGACCCAGATCACGGTAACGGACGACGGGGTCGTCACGTGGCGGGTTATGATGCGGGCCGACATATACACGAATGTGAGAGAGAGAGAGAGAGAGAGAATGGGGAGCGAGGCGGTCCAGGCGGCGCGTGTCGTGCGGCGCGCGCACGCGTGGCAGCGCCCGACGCCCCCACGCACGCCACCCACCACTTCACAGCTCGAGGTCTCCGCCTTCCCTTACGACACCCAAACCCTCGACTACCACTTTTCCATGTACCTGCCCAAATCTGGCGGCAACGTGACGATCATTCCGTCTGCGCGTGGCATCAGGCTCTGGACGTCGGGCGCAGGCGACGACGCCAACGGGTGGAAGGTGACTGACCTGGTGATCCACTCCACGCACGAGCCGTACCCGAGGATGTTCGACGACCCGGCTGAGCGCAACAATGTCGCCAAGTCGCACCCCGACGACCCCGCGCCCTTCGCGCCCGGCCCCGGGTCGGCGGTCACGACGCCGTACGGCGATGACATGGAGAACATCTCGATGACGGTATCGATCGTCGTCAAGCGGTTGTCCACCTATTTCAGCATGTCCGTCATCCTGCCTGTCATGACGTGCTCCCTCATCTCGTTCGTCGCGTTCCACGTCGACCCCGCCAGCCTGGATTGCCGCCTGCAGCTGACGGTGGGCCTATTCCTGGCGTTGGTGGCGATCCAGTTTGTGGCTGAGGGGTCGCTGCCGCGCGCGAGGTGAGACGATGGTGGCGGGGTGCTGGTCGCCTGTGCGGTCGACGCCGCGGCGACCTCCCCACCCTCTTCTCAGCTATGTCATCCCCACCCGCCAACTCGTCATCCTCTCCTATTGCGTCCTCCTCGTGGTGTCGATCGAGTCGGTCGTCGTGCACAAGATCCTCACCCGCGACGAGGCCGAAGCGCGGAAGGCGCACATGCGCGCCGCGCACGCCGCCCACGCCGCGCACGCCCGGTACCAGGCGGAAGGCGGTTCGACGGCCAAACGGTTCATGACGTGGGCCAGCATCGCCGTCACGCGGCCGCCGGGCAACGGCGCGGCACGCGAGTGGGTCGGCACGGCGGCCGCGGCCGCCGCCGCCGGCGCCCACGCTGAGGCCGGGTCCACCCTGTCCCCGGCCGCCGCCAAGGCTGCGGCGGCGGCCGACCTCGAGCGCGGCTACAACGCGTGGCGGGCGGCCACCATCGACCGCGCGTGCTGTTGGGTGCTCCTCTTCCTTTACCTGCTCATCGCGGTTCTCATCTTTGCTGTCGCCTACGCCCGCGCGCCCAACGTGTGTGAGATGCTGTCGGACAGGCATCTAGGCGGCTGTGAACGGCAGATCGGGCGGGCGGGGTGAGAGGCGCTTTGGTGGGGTGGGGGGCGGGCGAGTGCGGCCGCCGCGCAAGTGACGCACGCGGCGTGGCGTTTTTCCAGGGCGCCCCGGCTGCACTCGAGGCGGGGCGGTGGCGCGGAGGGGCTGCGGGGCGCACGTGCAAACGGCGAACTGCGTGTTAGGGTTAGGGTTAGGGTTAGGGTTAGGGTTAGGGTTAGGGTTAGGGTTAGGGTTAGGGTTAGGGTTAGGGTTAGGGTTAGGGTTAGGGTTAGGGTTAGGGTTAGGGTTAGGGTTAGGGTTAG